>Ga0105356_10000229_pt1 | contig 50402 bp, 42 predicted proteins | sample GOMGulsemesocosm_3_FD_83502 | JGI IMG/M metagenome (GOLD analysis project Ga0105356, IMG submission 83502) | Methane-oxidizing microbial communities from mesocosms in the Gulf of Mexico - GOM9D Gulf of Mexico | ecosystem: Environmental > Aquatic > Marine > Cold seeps | place: Gulf of Mexico...
AGGAGACTATATGCTTATAGGAGAGACCTATTATTCAATTGTTCCTGATCCAAACACCATTTATTTTTTGTACAACAGTATTAAATTATTTTATGAAAATGGTGGTGGTACTTGTTATATTGTATCAGTTGGAAAATATGGTGCTCCTTCAGGTAAAGCGATGACTCCAGGCGATCAAATTATCAATCCTAATGTGCAATTGAATGATTTAATGGGAGGCTTAGCGCTACTTAAAAATGAAGAAGCACCAACCATGTACATTTGTCCTGAAGCAACATTGCTAGCAGTTAAAGATAACGGAACCTTGATGCAAGAGATGTTATTGCAAAATGAAGAAATGGAAACCGCTATTAGTATTTTTGATGTTATTGGTGGTAGAAACCCGGATCCTATCTTGTATACAAACGATATTAAAGCCTTTAGAAATAATACGGGGGCCAATGGTTTAAAGTATGGAACAGCATACTATCCTTTTGTTGGTACAACCATAATGCAAAATACGGATATCGATTATACCAATCTTTTTGGTGGAGACATTAAGCAATTGGAGCCTTTGATTAACCCGTCTGATGCTCCAAACCAGAGTGTAGCAACAATCTTAGGGAATTTAAGTTCTCTTACAGTTTCACAAAACAACCAAGCATTAACCAACGCTAGTAAAACGTATGCTTTAATAATTAAGCATGTCCTTTCAGATGTTAATATAATGCCTCCAAGTGGCGGAATGGCAGGAGTAATTACTACAACTGATAATCAGATTGGACCATGGCAAGCACCAGCAAATGTGTCTATGGTTGGAGCAGCAACTTTACCAATTAGGTTATCTGACAGTGAGCAAGCAAATTTAAATGTGGATGCTGTTTCAGGAAAATCTATCAATGCAATACGTTTTTTTAACGGGCTAGGTATTCTTATTTGGGGAGCCAGAACATTAGATGGTAATAGTTTGGATTGGAGGTATCTTCCTGTAAGACGAACGATGACTTTTCTTGAGCAGTCTTGTAAGTTGGCGGCACATGCATATGTTTTTGAGCCAAACGACAAGAATACTTGGACTGGCGTAATTTCAATGATATCGAGCTTTCTTAACGGTATTTGGAAAGATGGAGGGTTGCAAGGTGCATCAGCAGCAAATGCTTATAGCGTGGCATGTGGGCTAGGCACTACGATGACTCCCGAAGACATTTTAAACGGATTTATGAATGTTACAGTTAAAGTAGCAATTGTGCATCCAGCTGAATTTATTGTAATGAATTTTTCACAAGAAATGGCGAAAAGCTAATTATGGCTGTTGATGGAAGTTAAGAAGATTCGGCATGGCCAATGCCGAAATTCCGATTTGAAGTAGCTAGAGGAACAAAAGGTAAAGGGGTGTCGTTTTAAAAAGTATTTGATTTGGATGTGAAAACCAAATACTCAAAACTTCTTCTCTCTCTCATTCTTTTCATTTTTGCATATAGAATGAAAGGTCTAAAATGTGTAGATCAATCAATTTCAATTAAGACAGCTGAAAGGACTTATAAAATATGGCAAGCCCAAAATTCAGAAGAATTTAGAAATGAATTATTAGAACAACTACGGTTGGTAACCTCTTATATAGTCAACTATTTTATACAAAAAACGAAAAGCACAAAGGTTATCGATTAAATGTGAGCTTGTCCCTTCTACTGAAATTGATTATGAAGCCCCTCCAATGATAAAGTTTAGAAACAACGAAATTAAAAATAGTAAAACCTAATACCCTATATAATTAATCACTCAAATTCTCACTTTATCAAACTTCATTAGGCACATCCAATCCAATAACTGTACATTAGCGGCATCAATCACACCCATGAGCAAAAACAACATTGGACATAAAATTGTGGCGGCACGCAAACAACAGGGTTTGTCTCAAGAAGCATTGGCAGAAATGGCAAACGTTTCTCTGAGCACCATCCAACGCATCGAAAAAAATGCGGTGCAACCAAGATCTTTTACCCTAAAAACATTGGCCACTACTTTGGAACTTGATTTTGCAACCTTGATTGCCGTAGAAGAAACTGCACAAGAATCTGTTGCAGACACATCAGTACAAGAATTCCCTGCACTAAAACGCATGGTACTCTTGGGCATGTTGGGTGCGCTGATTCCACTATGTAACATTTTCTTTCCGCTGGTATTTCGGAAACGAAAGAAAAAGCTGCTTTCAAATAGTTTTGCTGCGGGAAGCATCTTAAGTTTTCAAATTCTATGGACAATTGCGGTGGTGCTGTCCTTCTTTTTAGCAGATTTTGTCATTTACTTAGTTACAGGTCTGGAAGGCTATAGACCAGTTCCTGTAGAGTTCTTTATCTACCTCTTTTTTGTGGTACTCAATTTGGGCATCAGCTTAAAACAAGTATCAAAACTGAATGTTACAAACCAAAAAATATTTTCTTTTGTTCCTAATTTCTTTTAGATAACATTTTACAAAAAAAAAGCACTAAACCCCTTGTTTACCATCAGTTATAGTTGCAATGAGGTAAGAATGACCTAAGAAAGCTGTGGGAATGCAGCAAGAAAATTGTGGGAAACCTTCTAATTTTGCGTTGAAATAATAATCAATTTTAACATGAAAAAATTCTTAGTTGCCATTGTCTTTTTGGTATTAGCAAACCCACTACCCGCACAACAATTAGAAGCGCTAGTACAACAATATACCACCCAAGGAAAAGCATTGGGCATTCGGGCCAACCTCAACGGAGTGGTCTTGGTTGCAAAAAACAACAAAATCATACTCAACAAAGCTTATGGTTTTGCAAGCCTCAACCCCAAGCAAGCACTTACCACAGATTCTAAATTCTTAATCGGTTCGGTAACCAAACCTTTTGTGGCCCAATTAATCCTACAACAGGTAGCAAAGGGAAACATCAAACTGAGTCAACCCATTACCGATTTCTTACCATATATAGACAAAGAAAAAGGCAAACACATCACCATTCACCGTTTATTGACACATACCTCTGGCATTCCGCATTATGATGGGCTGCGCGGACATATCAAAAGCATGCGTGCTTTTTCTAGCAAAAAAATGACCCCTACTGAATATGGGCAATTGGTAAACAAAACAGGACTGGTTGCCATTCCGGGTTCTAAATACCAATACAGCAGCTTGGGTTATGTCTTATTAGGTGCTGTCTTAGAAAAGGCAACAGGGTTGACATTTTCTCAACTGCTAGAAAACCAAATTGCCAAACCCTTGCACTTAAAAAACACTGGTTTTGGAGACAATGCTTTCTTACAACAAGAGATTGTAAAAAACTATCGCTTTAGCAAAGGCAAGTACAAAGAAAGCCCTAATAGAGATCAAAGCAATACCTATACCGCTGGGGGCATGCATAGCACCGCAAAAGAACTGTTTATTTGGTCGCAAGCACTCCAAAACAACACCTTATTAAATAAACGCTTTACAAAAAAGTTCTTTAAAAAGAATTTAAATGGCTATACCTATGGATGGATGCGCAATGACAAGGAAATACTGAAATACATTCCCCAAGCACAGTTTTATGGACATAGTGGAAGCGTAAATATATTTACGAGTTATGTATTTTTAGGTGATGATGGTACCACCATAATTGTATTGTCTAATGCGGGTAGGATTCAGCCCTATAAATTGGTGGCTGATATTTACAGAAAGATGCACAATGAAGACCTGAGCAAAAGCTCACGAATTATTGTTCCTGGGTATAGAAGCAAAGCACAGTTTTTTAAAGAAGGGGGTTATGAAGGCATTACAAACTACCACAAGGTCTTAAGCAAAAGCGCAGGCTTCCAGATATTCCCATCAGGAGGCTACTTGCAACGAGTAATTAGAATGCACATCAAAGAAAAAATGGACACCAATCCCTTAGAAAAAGTGTTGCACAGTTGTATCAAAAAGAACCAAGATGCAGAAGACATGCTGAACAGAGCTGGTTACGAATTTGCAAAAACAGATGCTGCTAAAGGATTGTATTATTTTACGCTAAACACCAAACATTTTAAAACCTCTGCCAACGCTTGGGATAGTTTGGGCGAGTATTACGAAAAGCAACAACTGCCATATAAAGCAGCAAAAGCCTATGCAAAAGCAGTGGCCTTGGCACATACCTATTTTCATACCAATACGTCTTCATTTGAAAAGAATCTGGCCCGTGTAAAAAAGAAAACCCAAAACAAATAATTCAGTTCATTTAACACAACATTAGCAGAACCTGTTAAAGTACTGGTAATCCCTTCTTAAAAGGCCAATAACCTATTAAGAAGGGATTACTTTTGATAAAAACGAACCAACCCTACATGTTTAAAACACTTACAAAACTTACAGCAATTTTATTTGTTGTTATCGTACAAGCGCAACAAAAACCTAGTTCAACAGCAATAATAACAACCTTAGGTTCTGAATACAAAATGGCCTCTTCTATCTTAAAGGAAGAACGCACCTTGTTAATTCATAAACCAGATAGTTATGAAACTTCTTCTAAAAAATATGGAGTTATTTATGTGTTAGATGGTGACAACCATTTTAACCAAGCCATAAACGCTACCACACTTTTGGCAGAAAACGGAAGAATGCCAGAGACTATTATTGTTGCCATTCCAAATAACAGAGGAACCCGAGGTAGAGATTTAGGTCGTGGAAGAGGCAATTTCAAAAAATACATCCAAGAAGAAGTAATTCCGTTTGTAAACAACAATTACAGAACTAGCAAACACAAAACCTTGTTCGGTCATTCTATGGCTGGGGCGTTTACATTAAATTATTTGGCTACTAATGGAATGGTGTTTGACAATTATATTGCAGCAAGTCCTGTGGTTCAAATCTTTAATTCAGAATTATTAACACAATACAGCACACTGTTTAAAACACAGCCAAACATTTCTAAACCCTTGTACTTTTCAATTGCAGGTGTTGAAGCAGAAGGTCAGGCGGTCACAGATGCTATGAATACTTTTGTTGCACTTTTAAAAAAAGATGCTCCCAATAGTTTTCCTTGGGAATATGATTTTATTCCAAATCAAGTACACATGACAACGCCGTACTTAACAATGTTTAAAGGATTGACAGCCGTATTTAACGATTTTCAATCGCCAATATACAGCAGTTTTGTAGAATACACCTCTCGTGGAGGCATGCAACAATTAAAAGCCTATTATACAGCAAGAGCTAAAAAATACAATACCAAAAATGTAATTGCTGATAATACATTAAGACGTTTAGCAACGGTTTTGATTAGAGATAAACAAGAACAACTAGGCCTTGAATTGCTCGTATTAAATACCAAAAACAACCCATCATCCATGGGAGCATTTAATACATTAGCAAGAGCCTATGAAGGCCTAAAACAATTTAAAAATGCAGCCAAAGCTTTTGAAGGTGCCATGCAAATTGCAAAGAGATTAGGTTCTCCAAACTCGGCATATTTTAAAAGACAAATAGATCGCATAGAAAAGAACTAAAACCTTTTTTTCAAAAACATAAATTCTAAAAATCAATGCTCATCTGAGCATTGATTTTTTTTATCCTCTTTTGTCTTTTGTCTTTATTCTATGTTCTTTTGCCTATGGCTTCTTTTCTCCAATTCCTAATTATAATAATAGTCATTAAAAACTGCTTTGTAATTTTCAGCATTCACCGTTTCCCCTGTTTCTATATAATACTTCAATCCAAATAAATGTTTGCGCAATGCTTTTGCCATCGGTCCTTTTACCAAATGGATCATAAAACGAGGAGCAGTAGAATTGTAAGAAGTCATCTTTATCTCTGTTGTATCATCTCCCAAACCTGTTAATTCGTAAGTCGCAGACATGTGTTTCAGTAATGGTAAATTATGATCTGTAACAACCACTCTAAAGCTTTTATGAGCATCTACTCTAGTGATTACTTCGTCTAGACCTAACTTCTCACTGAACTGACAATGTCTCACACAATTAAGGGCACCTTCTGTAGTACCGTCTACATAATTAGAAGCTACCATCCCTGGATTGTGCACATGTATATCTCCATATTGGGTAAATAATACCTCCCATACTTTTTCTGTTGATGCATTAATTACCTCTGTAAATTCCGATTTCTTCATTTCTGTTTGTTTTTAACTACTACAAAAATAGTCGCAGATAATGTCAAATGATGTCAGGGGTGTTTTTTTTAAAAAAAAACAAATATAAATACAGTAATGACAACTCATAAAATCGCGTATTTACACCTGTATAAAATTCGGTTGAGGATGGTATATTGTTCAACAAAATTTTAATAAATAACAACTATTTTTCTATGACACAAAGTACCAAAGTCAAACCGTTCGACATTACTTCGATTACCATTTCAAACAATCTTTTTAAGTGTGGCGCCAATCAGTGGGCTCCAAAAGGAGTTTGTTACCAACCTACAGATTTTGTAGATCCAATATCTGACGACAATTTAGCCGCTATACAAGCTTTATTAGTCCCAACAAATGCCTATGGATTTGCAGCAATGAACATCAATGCTATTCGTGTGTATCAAGTAGATCCTACAAAAAGCCACATGCTTGTAATGAATGCCTTGGCAGAAGCAGGAATTTATGTATTAGTAGGTGCTGTAGGCAATACTACAGTATTAAGTGGTGCAACTGCATACAACGCAAGACTAAAGGCAGTTGCAGATGAATTTTGTCAGTTTCAAAATGTGTTCGCCTACTCTATCGGGAACGAAACCATAAACCCAAATGGAGGATCGACTCCCGGGTACGACATTCCGAATAAAATTAGAGCAGGTGCGGCATACTTAAAAACATATATGGCTGCAAATTGTGTCAGAACAGTACCTGTAACTGCGGCATTGCGAGATGCCCCAGACTACACCATCCCTGCTGGAAAAGCCTATATGAGTGGAGATGTTTCTGAGCGTCTCGATTTTTTAGGATACAATTGTGAGCGTTGGGCAGCAGGATCTCTTGCGGCTAAAGCAGGTGCCTATTACGACCTAGTAAAAGCTTTTGATGGAGCCAATCCAGTGCCTATTGTCTTTACCGAAATGGGCTCTAATGCAAGAGCTGTTTCCCCAAGAACTTGGGCACAAACAGACTATTTGTATGGAGGAACGAATTTAACACCACAATCTGGAACAGGGTCTGCTATAAACATGGCCAATGTTGTTTCTGGTGGATTTGCATTTAGATATTATGAGCGTACTGCTGGTTGGGGAATGGTGACATCTGCAGGTGCTGAAATTCCGAATCACGGTGCCAATTCATTGATTACTCAATATGCAGCCATTACGTCTTTTAGTAGTGTAGGAAACACTTTAGGAACGGTACCTCGTGATCAAGACAATCCGTATGTAACAGGTGCTGCCATTCCAACTTCTGGTTTACCAAGCGCTGTTAAAGTAACATTGACAAATGCCATTACTGAACCAAAACCGAGACCTGTTAAATTCAGATATACAACCAATGCAGATGCTACCGAGCCAACATGGTTAGACGCGGCTACCATCATCGCCAATGGGCCAGACACCAGCTTTACCTTTCCAAAAGGGACAGATGGAATTTCAATGGTTTATGAAGTTGATTCAGATTGGAACAATCAAGGTTGTCAATTAAAAGGGCAGGCCTTATTGCAACTAAAAGAGAATGATACCTTAACAGGGGGCTGGATGAGTCCTAATGGTAATGGAAACTGTGCAATCAGTTAACATTCAACAATTATTTTTTATTAAAAGCATGCACATCGAGATCTTGGTGTTCATGCTTTTTTTATGTTCTTTTTATTCCAATACCAACAACTTGTCTAAACAAGCATCGTGTGCTTCTTTTGGTACGTTCTCTATTTTCTGAAAAGGATAGCCAATACCAACCGTAAACGCAGTTGGGTGTTCTGCTAAAAAAGTATCGTAATAGCCACCTCCATAACCCAAACGGTAATTTTCAGTATCAAAAGCTAGTCCGGGTACAATTATAAGATCTAGTTCTCCGTTAAAAACAATTCCGCTTTTTGGATGGGACGTTCCGTATACTCCAAATTCTAAATGGTCTAAAGAATCCAACACCAAATGCTCTAGCTGTCTGTTTTTCAAGGTTTTTGGCGACACCACAGTTATCCTATTTGCTACTAATTTTTCTAACAAAGGCCTGATGTCAATTTCGCTTCCCATTGGGATATAGGCATGTACAACTGCACATTTTCTTTCTGCTATTAAAGCTGATAAAGCATCACAAATTGAAGTATCGTATGCCATTTTATACTCCAAGCCAATGGCATCTCGTTTTAATTTTACTGCTGTTCTTAATGCCTTTTTTTCAGTTGTAGTTGCTGTCATAGTATCTTGCAATTCTCTTTACAAATATACTTGAATTCAACTCAAAAACCTTCAAAGTACAATCGAGATTGTTTTGTTTCTTAAACTAATGATCGCATTATTTAAACAGCTTTACGCAACATAAAGGCAGCAAAATTCTAACTGGCTACCTTATATATTTCAACTGCTCTATAGTTTTGTGAACGACACTATTAAAACGACAACTTAAACTACCTTTGAACCAATGATTTAAGATTTATCAAAAAAATTATGAAACGTTTTTTCAAATACACATTAGGAACAATAATAGTATTAGCTTTATGGGTAGTAGTCGCTTTTTTTGGCACTCAAAAAGGAATTTTACATTCTAAAATAACAAAAGAAAATTCTTCTGAAGCTTATATAACAGCAGTAAAAAAAGAGATCAACAAGGATTTTGTTGGGAATTTTGCCTTGGCAACATTCAAAAATGGGAATTTAGAACATGAGGAATTTTATTCTGTTGGAAAACCTATAAATAGAAATACTATTTTTCAAATTGCATCATTAAGTAAGTGGGTTTCTGCTATTGGAGTTATGAAACTTATAGAAGATGGAAAACTTAATTTAGACAAACCTGTTGGTACATATCTTACCAGGTGGAAACTACCAGAAAGCCAATTTAACAATGACGAAGTAACCATTAGAAGACTGTTAAGTCATACTGCTGGTTTGACAGATGGGTTGGGGTATTCTGGTTTTAAACCTGGAGTTACACCACAATCTATAGAAGCATCTTTAACTAAAGCGATTGATGCAGATGACGGAATAGATGGAACTGTACATGTTGGAATGCAACCCGGAAGTGAATTTAAATATTCTGGAGGTGGTTATACCTTACTACAACTTATCGTGGAAGAAGTAACAGGACAATCTTTTGCTTCTTACATGAAATCTACCATTTTTGAACCTTTAAACATGATGCAATCTAGTTATACTTGGGATGAAAACTCAGGAATGGATTTGATCAATTTTTACAATAGCGACGGAACAAAAGCAGCACATTATACTTATACATCATTGGCTGCAACTTCTTTGTACACTTCTTTGGCTGATTTAGAAACTCTATTTAAAGCACATTTAAAAGGAAAAAATAACGAAATTATTGGTAGAAATGTTTTACAAGCAAATACATTAAAAATGATGAGAGTACCTCATGCAAGTACTTTTGGTATGGATATTTGGGGATTAGGGGCCATCTTGTATGCAAAAACAGACAACAATGACTTCATTTTTGGGCATGACGGAAAAAGTACACCGCCAATAAATACTGCAGTAAGGTTAGATCCAGAAACAGGAAATGGAATTATTGTTTTAGAAACTGGAAATGCCTTGTTAGCAACTAAATTAGCAAGTGAATGGGTATTTTGGAAAACGGGTAAAGTAGACCTAACTCTTTTTGCAATGCTCAAAGATTCTATGGTATCAACTATTTTATATGGTTTGATCACCATTATCCTTTTATCTATTGTTATTGGACTGATAAGAAGACCCAAAAAGAGAAAACAACTATTTTAAACATAAAAAAAGGAACGTTAACTCACCCATTTATAAAAACAATTTTAACGTGAAAAAATGTTGATCTTTATGTCAGAAATGCCTAATTTGAATCAACTTATTTATCCAATTCATACTCCCCTGAAAGAGATTTCACGATTCTTTTATCTGAATAAAACTTAGATAAAACCATCCCGAAATCTATTAAAAAATTACTTTTAGAATATTTAAAAAATCTTTCTTGAGCAAGTTTAGAGCGTTTGTAATTTTTTAAAAATCTTTTCTTCCAATTAGATTCATACTCTAATAAATAATCAAAATCCCCTTTTGCTAGTGCTTTTTCTATTGCTTTACTTGCAATAAGAGCTGACTCAAAAATAAATTTATAACCTTCGCCAACAATTGGATTTACTTGTGAAACACTATCTCCAATACACACTAAATTTTTTAAAACAAATTTTTCTAAAACGGGAGTTATTGGAATGCTACCACCTTCAATATTATTATTATCTTTTTCGACCAGTTTACTTATTTTCGGTAATTCTAAAATTTTATTCAACCGCTTTTTTAGATCTTTTACAATTTTTTCATCAAAAGTTCCAAAACCAATAATTGCCCTTTCATCTTTTAATGGAAAAATCCATCCATATCCACCTTGATATTCTTTGCCTATCAAAAGATGTCCTTCACTTGAATTTCCAAAATATTTCACATTGTACTCAACCCCAGTTGCTAAATCCACCTTTTTTTTACGAAGGCCCACTTGTTTACTAATAACACCATTTGTTCCAGATGCATCAATAAATATTTTAGCTGAATACATTACTTTATTCTTATCTATAACTGAATTAAACTGACCATTATTAGTATTATCAATACTTTTAATGTTGACTCCTGTTTTAATAGTAATATACTTATTGTCAATACCGAGTAACAATTCTTCATGTACTTTCTTTTTATCAAGTATATATAAGTTTGATTTTACTTTCCTTTTAATATTATTAGAGTGAAAAGAAATAGTATCTATGTCTTGTGCAACAACACCGCGTGTTAAACCAAATTCTTTAAGATTCAAAAAACTGCCAAGTGTATTGAAAGAAAATTCTAATAAATTATCTTTTCTTTCTAGAACTAGAGTTTTTCTTTTAAGCTTCCCTAATTCTCTAGCTAAAATTAATCCAGCAGTACCTCCGCCAATAATAATTACGTCAAAATTATCCATGATTTTTAATTGTGAACGCAAAATATATTTAATTTAGAAGCTTACAAAATTCTATTGAAAAAAAGATCGATCTTTATTATAAAACCAATAAAAAAGCCTCCCAATTGGGAGGCTTTTTTATTTACACTAATTTCTTAGCGTTTTTTACTTTTTGTTTTGTGAGCGCGAGTTCAATTACTTGGCTCATTTCTGAAACATAATGAAATTTCAACCCTTTTAAATAAGATGCTTTGATTTCTAAAATGTCTTTCTCATTTTCTTCACACAAAATGATTTCCTTAATATTTGCTCTTTTAGCAGCCAATATTTTTTCTTTAATTCCACCAACAGGCAATACCTTACCGCGCAATGTAATCTCACCAGTCATTGCCAGTTTATTTTTCACTTTGCGTTGTGTAAATGAAGAAATCAATGATGTTAACATGGTGATTCCTGCACTTGGACCATCTTTAGGCGTTGCTCCTTCTGGCACATGAATATGTACATTGTATTTTTCTAACAATTCAGGATTCACTCCAAAATCTTCAGCATTTGCTTTGATATACTCCATAGCAATGGTTGCTGACTCTTTCATTACTTTTCCCAAATTCCCAGTAATAGACAGTGTTCCTTTTCCTTTTGACAGGATCGATTCTATAAATAAAATATCTCCACCAACACTTGTCCAAGCTAAACCTGTAACAACCCCAGCAACATCATTTGTTTCGTATTTATCTCTTTCTAATCTAGCGGGTCCTAATATTTTTTCAATATCATCATTAGTTAAAGCAATTTCATAAGCTTCTTCCATTGCAATAGATTTTGCAGCAAAACGAACTACTTTCGCTATTTGTTTTTCCAATCCACGCACTCCAGATTCTCTTGTGTATCCTTCAACAACTTTCTCTATTTGCTTTTTCCCAAGTTTTAAATGCTCAACTGTTAGGCCATGCTCTTTTAATTGCTTTGGTAATAAATGCTTTTTAGCGATTTCTACTTTTTCTTCAATCGTATAACCAGAAACATTGATAATTTCCATTCGGTCTCTCAATGCCCATGGAATTTGACCTAGATTATTAGCAGTTGCAATGAACAATACTTTAGATAAATCGAAACCAACTTCTAAATAATTGTCATAAAACTCAGTGTTCTGCTCTGGATCTAAAACTTCTAACATTGCAGAAGAAGGATCTCCTTGATTGCTATTACTCAGCTTATCAATCTCATCCAATACAAAAACAGGGTTTGCAGTTCCTGCTTTTTTCAAATTCTGAATCAATCTACCTGGCATTGCACCAATGTATGTTTTTCTATGCCCTCTAATTTCTGCTTCATCACGCAAACCACCTAAAGACATACGAACGTATTTTCTCCCTAAAGATTCTGCTACAGATTTCCCTAAAGAAGTTTTCCCAACTCCTGGAGGACCATATAGACAGATAATTGGAGATCTCATATCACCTTTTAACTTTAATACAGCCAAATGTTCAACGATGCGTTCTTTTACTTCTTCCAATCCAAAATGATCTCTATCCAATACCTTTTGAGCATTTTTTAAATCAAATTTATCTTCAGAATATTCTCCCCAAGGTAATTCTAACATCAACTCTAAATAGCTACGTTGCACTCCGTATTCTGCCATTTGCGGATTCATTCTTCGCAAGCGACTCAACTCTTTCTCAAAAGTTTCTGCTACTTCTTTTGTCCATTTTTTAGATTGAGATTTGATTTTCATTTCCTCCAACTCTTCGTCGTTAGAAACACCTCCTAATTCTTCTTGAATGGTTTTTAATTGTTGATTTAAATAATATTCTCGCTGTTGCTGATCCATGTCAGTGCGCGTTTTAGATTGAATATCATTCTTTAACTCTAAGCGTTGCAATTCTTTATTTAAACGTTTTAAGGTTAAAAGTGCACGCTCTTTTAAATTATTTTGTTCTAAAAGCTCTTGCTTATCTTTAACGCCTAAGTCCATGTTTGATGAAATGAAATTCACCAAAAAAGAACTACTTTGAATGTTTTTAATCGCAAAAGAAGCTTCCGATGGTAACATCGGATTTTCTTTAATTACTTGTAAAGCTTGTTCTCTAACAGAATCAATAATTGCTTTGAATTCTTTGGTTCCTTCAACACTTTTATCTTCTTGAGCTTCTTTTGTAGTTGCTTTTAAATAAGGTTCATTCTGAATTACTTGGTCAATTTCGAAACGCTTTTTACCTTGAATAATCACAGTTGTATTACCGTCAGGCATTTTTAATACGCGTAAGATTTGAGCAACTACCCCAATTTTATGTATGTCTTTTTCTGTCGGATTTTCTACCTCTGGGTTCTTTTGAGAAACAACTCCCAAAATTTTATCCCCAGCATTGGCATCTTTTATCAATTGGATAGAAGCATCTCTACCAGCTGTAATTGGAATTACAACTCCAGGAAACAACACCGTGTTTCTTAAGGGCAATATTGATAAGACACTTGGTACATCTTCTTTATTGATAATCTCTTCATCTTCGGGTGTCATCAACGGAATCAACTCAGAATCTTCATCTAACATATTGTGTAACGACAAACTGTCTAATCCTATAACTTTTGTTTTACTCATTGTATATATATCTGTCAAATTGACATTTAGTATTATAATTTTCTTTTCATGAAATGATAGAGAAACGTCTCAACTAGCCTAACGCTAAGCAATTAACCTATTTCACCATCATATCACCTACCCTAATAAAACAATTGTTGTGCCAAGTCAATTGATGTAATTATTTAGTTTGTATTGCTGTTTTAAAAAAGTTAAATTTGTTGGTAATGAAATTTAATTTACCCGCATATCCTACAGTATTTTTCAGCAATCAAGTTTGGGTACATTGCCCAAAATGTAATGATGCTGCTTTGGTTACTAGTGAGCTACCAAAATACTTGATTCCGATTACTACTGGAAACAATTTAAAATGTGTTTGTAATTCTTGTGGATTTCAACAAAAGGGCGACGAAACCTGGTCGGGTTTTGTACAAGGATTTATCAATAGAGCTTGTGGCTTTTGTGGCAACAAAATAATGCATTCTACAAAACCAACCGAAACATGTTATGAGACATCTAAAGTGACTTGCAATAGCTGTAAAAGAGAGAAAGCATATAAAATTGTTTGGTATAGATACAGAGGTGATAAACCTACGGACCCTTATTTCGGTTTTAACCTGTGGCTGCAAATCAATATTAAAGGACATCTATTGTGGTTGTACAATCTTAATCATTTAGACTACTTAAGAACTTATGTTTCAGCAAAACTTAGAGAAGATGACAATCGACATAAATACTCCATGATTACCAATCTTCCACAATGGGTAAAATCTTCTAAAAATCGTGATTTAATTGTAAGTAAATTGAGTAAGCTAGAGAGTCAATTCAAATTAAAAAATAAAATTATTTGATTATGAGCAAACAGAAAATTCAAGATGAACGCATTGCAAAAATGATTTTTGCATCTGTATATCCGCATTATGTTACTAAAGTTGAGAAAAAAAATAGAAAGATAGAAGAACTACATCAAGTTATTGAATGGTTGACTGGTTTCGGAGAAGAAGAGTTGCAAAAATTGATCGCAAAAAAAGTAACTTTTAAAGAGTTCTTTGAAAATGCGACTATAAATGCAAACGCTCACTTAATTAAAGGCCTTATTTGCGGTTATAGAATAGAAGAACTAGAAAACCCATTAACAAAACAGGCAAGGTATTTAGACAAACTTGTAGATGAATTGGCGAGGGGACGAAAGATGGAAAAAATCTTACGAGTTGGCTAATAATTTAATTGAGAATGTTTTTATGAGAAAAAAACTAACTTAGCTAACTAGTGATATTTGTTTATTAACCAAACCGATATCTAAATTGAGAATTAATTATCAAACAACAATGGAAAACAAATTAAATATAGCGGTCCTTATAGACGGTGATAACGCACAACCTAAATTAATAAAAGAAATTATTGAAGAAGTATCAAAATATGGTAAAGCTACAATAAGAAGAATTTATGGCGACTGGACTTCACAACAAATGAATAGCTGGAAAGCAACCATCAATCAACATTCTATAAGTCCCATACAAAAGTTTTCATATACTACAGGAAAGAATTCAACTGATGGTTCATTGATAATTGATGCAATGGATATTTTACACGGAAAAAATATAGAGGGATTTTGTGTAGTTTCTAGTGATAGTGATTATACAGGACTTGCCAAACGAATTAGAGAAGAAGGCCAATTTGTAATGGGAATTGGAGAGAAAAAAACGCCCGAAGCATTTGTAAAATCTTGTGAGGTTTTCACTTTTACAGAAAACTTAAAAAACGTAGACAATGAAGAAGGTGAAACAAAAGAACCTAAATCAAAAAAGCAAACAACCGATCAAAAAATTAAAGTTGTTGCTCAAAAAGTAAAGCTCTCTAAAGAAGACTTGAAAACAATTGACAAGGCTTTTGATATTTCAATAAACGAAGAAGACAAAGCTCACATCTCTACTTTAGGTTTAAATATTAGAAAAATTGACCCTAGTTTTGACCCAAGAAGTTATGGGTTTAAAAATCTTACCAAACTTTTTGAAAACATTGATAAATTTGAAGTAATCAAAAACGAAGTTAATGGTTTAAATCATCCTTTATTACGAGTAAAGTAGTTATTTACAATCCTTCTTACTTTATGCCAATTGCTTGTACTTCAAAAAAACTCACATTTAATCATATACCTTGACTTTTGTCATAAAACAATACATTTGTAAAAACCCTACCATTTAATGCTACGCTTAAAAAAAATTGATGTTCTCTTTTTTGCTTTTCTCTTTATCACAACCATTTTAATTCTTTCTAGTTGTAATACTTCAGATAATATACGTGAATTATTAACAACAAGATTGTTTCTAACAATTGGGGCTTCCGCAATTATTTTGATAAATCCTATATTAAATTCAACTTTATTCAATTTAATAAGAAATGTATATCCTGTAATTTTTAGCGGTTATTTCTATTCAGAAACGGTGTTTTACAACAAAGTTTTTTTTGATAATTTCGATCCTTTATTGATACGTTTAGATCAAGCTATTTTCGGATTTCAGCCCAGCATCTTATTTTCAGAATACTTTTCACATCCGATTTTCGCAGAGATTATGTATATCGGCTACTTCTCTTTTTACCTCATAATTATTGGATTCATCATCACTTTGTATTCAAAAAAAGATGCTCATTTTAACGAAAATATTTTTAAGTTCACTAGTGCGTTTTTTCTCTTTTATTTGTTTTTCGGGATTTTCCCTTCTGAAGGGCCACAATTCTATTTTGATTCGCCAAATAAAGATTTACCGATTGCCTATTTATTTGATTCTATCATGCATTTTATTCAAGCCCATGCAGAGCAACCAACAGCAGCTTTTCCGAGCTCACATGTTGGATTGTCAATAATTATCTTAATGCTTTCCAAAAAGAGCATTCCGAAGTTTTACAAAGTTTCTTTGCCTTTTGTTGTTCTTTTAATCCTTTCAACAGTCTATATCAAAGCACATTACGTAGTGGATGTAATTGGCGGAATTATTATTGCTCCAATTATAGTATATTTAGCAACTCTTTTATACAATTTGAATACCAAAAAAGAAAAAATCAACGCATCACATTCATGATTCAACTTAAAGAAGTTACAACTAGAAAGGATTTGAAAACTTTTATTCATTTGCCTTTTAAAATTCATAAAAACCATTCTGAATGGTTGCCTCCTTTAATTTCGGATGAGTGGAAAGTATTTGACAAAAACAAAAACCATTCTTTTGAACATTGCGATACAATCATGTATTTGGCTAGTAAAAACAATGTAGTTGTTGGAAGAATAATGGGGATTATAAACCATACTTACAATAATGGGAGCAATGAAAAAAATGTGCGTTTTTTTGCCTTAGAATGTTATGATGATACTAGTGTTTTTGATTTATTGATACAATCAATAGAAAAGTGGGGAAAAGAAAAACAAATGGAAAATATTATTGGACCTCTTGGCTTTTCTGATAAAGATCCTCAAGGTTTTTTAACCGAAGGTTTCAAAGACCCAATGACGGTTATGGTGACCAATTGTAGCTATGAATATATGATCTCACACACCAAAAGGAACGGGTTTAACAAGAAATTAGATATCCTGCAGTATAGAGCTATAATTCCCGAGAAAACTCCTGAAATTTATGCTAAAATTGCTGATAGAGCTACACGAAGCGGATTCAAGGTTTTAGAGTTTACCAAATCGAAACAAGTGAAGCCTTATGTTAAAGCTGTATTCGATTTGATCAATGATACCTACAAAGATATTTACGGATTTGCTCCTCTTGAAGAAATTGAATCTAAAGAATTCTCTGAACGTTTCTTGCCTTTATTAAAACCAGAATACATCAAATTAGTGCTTGACACTTCTGAGAATGTGGTAGCTTTTGTTGTGGCAATGCCAGATATTAGCGAAGGATTTAAAAAAGCAAAAGGAAAATTATTCCCAATTGGATTTGTTCACATACTTCGATCTTTTAAAACAACCAATCAATTGAACTTACTTTTAGGTTGTGTGAATGAAAATATTAGAAGTTCTGGATTGGTAGCACTAATGGCGCAATCATTATATCATTCAGCAAGAAAAGGAAACTTAAACATTTTAGACAGTCATTTAATTTTAGAACAAAACACGAAGATGCGTGCAGTAATGGAGCGAATGGATCATAAAATCTATAAGAAGTATCGAATTTTTGAGAAGCAATTATAGCGCAATTCATGATGAAAAATAGGTCATCGACCTGCGGTTAAATGCCTTTTCGCATGTTTACAAGAAAGCTACTAAAACCTGCTTTTTCATAAGCCTTAATCGCTGCTGGATTCTCGGCATATACATCCAATCTAATTTCGTTAATATTTTTAGAAACACACCATTTTTGCAATCCATCAATAATCAACTTATTGATTCCCTTACCTCTGTGCGATTCTTTGACAAACATAAAACCAAGATATCCATAAATAACATGTTTTAAATACGGTTTTCCTTGTTCAACTCTAGCATAACCTGAAGCTACAACTTCATCACCATCAACTACGACAAGCACCTCAACTTCTTCAGAAAAAAGCATTGCTTTAATATCGTAATAGGATATTTTTTCGTCTTTCAATGTTGGATCGAAAGGGCGTTCAAATTCTATAATCCCTTGTTCAAACTCTAAAAGTACGGGTAAATCTTTTATTGCTGCTTTTCTTATCTCTATACTCATTTCAATATTCTAATCCTATTTGTAGTCTTACATCATCTAGCAAACCAATCAATGCGCTGCTTTTATCAAAAGTCATAATTGTACTTTCTGTATTCCCTTTTAATAACATTTCTTGTACATGCGCTGCTTCAAAGTTGTAACCATGAGTGTTCACATCAAATTTCACCTGTTTTGTACTTTCATTTGTTTTTATACTAACAGACGAAGGTTTGTGAAACTGTTCATCTATAATTACTGTGCCCTTGTCAAATTCTATAACAGCTTCGGTAGTCATTCTAGCAACAATTGTACTAAACAATTCTGCCTTAACACCATTATCATAACTCAAGCTTACAGTGCAACTTTCATCAACTTTTGTAATAGTCATTTGGGCTTCTGCTTTAATTTTATCCGGAATTCCCAGCATACTCAACGCTGTAAACAAAGGATAAATACCAATATCTAACAAACTTCCACCACCTAGTTTTTTATTAAATATTCTAGAAGTTGGATCAAATTTAAAATCATAGCCGAAATCGACTTTTAAATTGGTTATCTCTCCCAATTCTTTAGATTGAATTAGTTCTAAAACATATTGATAATGTGGCAAGAAATATGTCCACATCGCTTCCATTAAAAACACATTCTTCTCTTTTGCCAAGGCAATCATTTGAGCAACTTGATTTGCATTCATAGCAAATGGTTTCTCACATAAAACAGCTTTGCTATGATTTAAACACAACATTGTATGTTCAAAGTGAAATGTATGTGGAGTCGCTATATAAATAACATCAATTGCCGGATCAGTACATAAACTCTCATAAGAATCATAGCAATTATAAGCGTTGTGTACTTTACCAAATGCTCTAGATTTCTCGATACTTCTACTTGCAACAGCATGCAGTGTTGCATTGTTTACAAACCTTAAATCTTGCGCAAATTTGCCTGCTATCTTCCCACACCCAAGAATTCCCCAATTAATATTTTTTGAACCAATTTTCATTACTCAAATATAACCGTTTTTCTTTTTAAAGATTGAATTAACACTGCAAGCCCCATTACAATAGCACAGCCCAATAAATTCAACCATAAATATGGCAGCCAATCTAAAATAAATACACCGATAATAATTATTTGCGTAATAATTGCGGCAATAAAAACAGCGTTTCCTTTTACAAACTTGATAAAGAAAGCCAATAAGAAAATACCCAAAACGTTTCCATAAAATATAGAACCTATAATGTTTACCAACTGAATTAAATTGTCAAATAAATTGGCAACACAGGCAACGAGAATTGCGAGAACTCCCCAACCTAATGTAAACCATTTTGAGGCTTTTACATAATGCAATTCGCTCTTCTCTTCTTTGATATTTCTCTTGTATAAATCGATGGCAGTTGTAGATGCCAATGCATTTAACTCTGATGCTGTAGATGACATGGCTGCTGATAAAATAACGGCCAATAACAAACCAATCAACCCTCTTGGTAAATTGTTTAAAATAAAATGAATAAACACATAATCTTTGTCATTGGTTTCTACAGAAGTATCTGCTTTTTTGATGATTTTTTTTGCAGCTTCTTTAATGGCAACATCTTTCAATTCCAATTGCTGTAGTTGTTCTTTCTCATTTGCTTGTAGACCACCTAAAACTAAAGCTTTTTTATCATTTTCTAGTTTTTCATGTTGTTTCTGTAATGCTAAATACTCATTCGCATATTCAGAATTCATTACAGCTTCATTTGCTTTCGGGTTGAAATTTAATGGTGATGCATTGAATTGATAAAACACAAATACCATCACACCAACTAGCAAAATAAAGAATTGCATTGGTACCTTTAACAAACCGTTAAAGATCAATCCTAATTGACTTTCTCTAATCGATTTCCCCGACAAATAACGTTGTACTTGACTTTGATCTGTTCCAAAATATGACAGCATTAAAAAAGTCCCTCCAAGAAAACCTGTCCAAACGGTATAACGGTTGCTTAAATCGAACGAAAAATCAAGCACATCCATTTTCCCTGTTGCACCAGCAATATCTAAAGCTTTAGAAAACGAAATGTCTTGTGGCAATTGTTGCACAATCATAAAAAAGGCAACTAGCATACCCACAAAAATGATGATCATTTGTTGTTTCTGTGTTACGTTTACTGCTTTGGTACCACCAGTAACAGTATAAATAATTACCAATACACCTATGATAACATTTAGCATCACCAAATCCCAACCGAGTACAGCAGACAAAATAATTGCAGGGGCAAAAATGGTAATTCCGGCTGCCAATCCACGTTGTACCAGGAATAAGATAGCGGCCAAAGTTCTAGTTTTCAAGTCAAATCTACCTTCTAAATATTCGTAGGCTGTATAGACTTTTAATCGGTGATAAATAGGAATAAAAACCAAACAAATAATGACCATTGCAATGGGCAATCCGAAGTAGAATTGAACAAAACCCATTCCGCTATGAAAAGCTTGTCCTGGAGTAGATAAAAAGGTAATTGCACTTGCTTGTGTTGCCATTACAGACAAACCAATTGTCCACCATTTAGAGTCGTTCCCTCCTTTAATAAAATCTTCAACACTGGTGTTCTTTCTCGTTTTATAAGCACCAAAAATCACAATAAATGACAAAGTAACAGATAAGATGATCCAATCTAATAATTCCATAATTTTAACGGCTTAATTTGAAAAATGATTTGTGATGATGTAAAATAGTAGGATATAAACCAAATTCATGATCAACACCAAACTATAGACTTTTTTCCAAGTATACTTTTGTTCTGACATAAAACTATTCTTTAATTTCTCGTTTCACTTTGATATTTTCTTTTCCAATAGACAACATATTCGCAAACAGTTTATAGGCTCCAGAAACACCTGCTGGCAATTCTCTAAAAAAGCTCAGTCCTGTATACATGTAATATCCTTTTCCGTGTTTAGCAACCAACAAACTTCCTTTTTTTTCAGATTCACCTTTATCATTCATAGATAATATTGGTGTGAATTCTTTTCCCCATGCCTTCGGAAAATACAACCCTCGTTCCTGCACCCAATTATTGAAATCTGGAGCTGTCATTTTATTTGGAAAATTCATCAATGAATGTTCTTTTGCAATTACGGTAACCTTCGCTGTTTCATCGGTAACTCTATCTCTAGAAATTTCTAATTTGTAGGGAGCTCCAACATCAATCCCTCTTCTTCCACTTGTGTTGTATTGCACAATCATGTTACCGCCTTTTTCTACATACTCCAACAAGAATTTTTGTTTAAATCTTAAAGCACTAACTGTATTATATGCTCTAATTCCAACCACTACAGCATCAAACTTGTGCAAGTTTTCTCCGTTTATTTTTGTTGGGTCGATGACCAACACATTGTAACCTATCTGACGTAAACTTTCTGGAATCACATCACCAGCACCTGCTATATAACCAATATAACTTCCATTTATTTGAATATCTAAACGCACAATTTTCGCTTCAGAATCTAACAAAACAGATTGCTTCGGAATGTGGTCGTAATTGATCTCAACCAACTCTTTACCGAACTCTTTTCCTGCTACAACAGCAATACTTTTTATTGTTCCTTCTGCTTGTTTGTTTGGTGGAGTCACCATAAAATCAACCGTTATATTATCTCCTTTTTGAGCAATTGAAAATGGCATTTGTTTCGGAGAAATAGTCCAGTTTTCAGGAATTTCTAATTTCACAAATCCTGTTACATTTTGAGTTCCAGCTCTCACATTTACTTGAACCTTTTGAGGCTCTCCATCAGAGAAAATAATTACTTTATTACTCAACTTGGTCGTTACTTTAGGTAAGATTTCGAAAGGTTCGTAAATTTCCCCTTTATCTCTTTTCGAATATCGATACACTACGTTTTTAGTAAATGTAATTTCGTGTTCCCAAATGGTTAAATGAAATTCAACTTGCAAAGGTCTATCAGACTCAGGTTTCCCTATGTTTTTCTGACCTTTCACATCGTACATTCCCAAAGACCATTTGTTTTGTAACCAATATGGATCTGAATAGGATACATTTTTTAAATCAATCTTGTCAGTGATGTTCACACAAACATTGTTTTCCAATTGCTTTTCATGCACCTTAACCATTCGTGCCCCATTGCCAATGATGCTATAAGAATCGAGTGACGTTGTATATGTACTCCTATTCAAAACTTCTAATCGCAATTCAACTTTTCCATTTGGTGTTGCACTAGAGTTTGACGCAGAAACTTCTAAATACAATCCTGCAGCAGCTTCAATAATTTCTTTTATTTGCTTCTCTTTGATTGCTCTCCAGTGCTTATTTTCAAGCATTTTAATTTTATCATAAGCTTTTAGCAACTCAGGCAAATGTTTCGATGGGTTAGTGAAATCGAAGTTTTCTTCAATTTGGTATAGAATAGCACCTATTTCTCCGCCTCCCTTTACACGATTCCAAGTGGTATTAATACCTGAGAAAATATCTGAATTGTCTTTGGGCTTTGTTCCTTTTAAGAACTCCATATATTCTTGTCTACTTCCACGAGTTGTCAATCTACCAAAACCTTGACATAAATGCTGACTACTTGCCATTGATGCAACTTCATTGTTAGACAACCCTTTTAAAGGATAGTACACACCAATATCTACCGAGCTTAGTTTTCCTTCGGTTGCTTTCTTAAACTCTTCCTGACTTCTGTAAAACCATGCTGAAGTATTAAAAAACAATCGTTGTGGTTGCCATACATCTGTGTGGTTTAATTGACTCGGGTATTTTGATTTATTTGCCGCCAAATCAAAAGCTTCTACACTTAACATGGCAGAAGTTGTATGATGGCCGTGTGTTGTTCCTGGCGTTCTATGATTGAATCGGTTGATGATTACATCGGGTTTAAAAGTTCTAATTGCCCAAACAACATCAGACAATACTTTTTCTTTATTCCAAAATTCTAAGGTTTCTTTTGGATGTTTAGAATAGCCAAAATCATTCGCTCTGGTAAACAGTTGTTCTCCTCCATCTACGCTTCTTGCGGCTAACAATTCTTGAGTTCTAATTAGGCCTAATAACTCTCTAATTTCTGGACCAATCAAATTCTGTCCACCATCACCACGAGTTAATGATAAATAAGCTGTTCTGGCTTTTACATTGTTTGCCAAGTACGAAATCAAACGCGTATTTTCATCATCTGGGTGCGCAGCAATGTATAAAGCAGTGCCTAAAAAATTTAATTTTTGCAGCTTTTCGTATATCTGATTGGTGTTTAACTTTTGCGGTTTTTGTGCAACTAACACTATAGAAAAAAAGAGTGTTAGCAGTGTGAAATAAGCATATTTCTTCATTAAAAAATTTAAGTAGTCGAGCAAATGTACTATTTAAAACACCATACGTACAATCACTAAAAAGGTATTAACATAATTATAACGTTTCATTTCACTGAAAATAAACGCATTAAAAACTGTTGATAAATATATTTTTAAAATCACTTATTTACAATATATTTGTAATTCATATTTTTTGAAAAATCTATACATAAGTGATTATCAAAATGATGATAATTCTTATTAAAAATAAACTCAATGAAATTTATAGTATCTAGCTCACAATTACTAAAACAACTTCAAGTTCTTGGAGGTGTTATTAATAGTAACAACACTTTACCTATTTTAGATAATTTCTTATTTGAACTGTCAGAAAACGAATTGAAAGTTTCTGCCTCAGATTTAGAAACGACCATGAGTGCTGTTGTTCAGGTAGAATCTGATTCTAATGGATCGATTGCTGTTTCTGCACGTTTGTTATTAGATACCTTAAAAACTTTTCCAGATCAGCCTTTAACTTTTAAAACTGAAGGAGAAAGTACGATTGAAATTAGTTCTGATCAAGGAAAATATGACATGGCATTTTTTAGTGGAGAAGAATTTCCGAAAGCGGTTTCTTTATCTGCACCAAGTAATACTGTAATTCCTGCTAGAATTTTAGCGACTGCAATTTCTAAAACAATTTTTGCTGCTGGTAACGATGATTTACGACCAGTAATGAGTGGTGTATTTTTTCAATTCAATACAGAAAGCTTAACATTTGTTGCTACTGATGCTCATAAATTGGTGAAATATTCTAGAACAGATGTTGTTGCCAATGAAACTGCAGAATTTATCATGCCTAAAAAACCTTTGAACTTATTAAAAGGAATTTTAAACGGTGCTGATACAGATGTAACTATTGAATACAACAACTCTAACGCGAAATTTACTTTTGACAACTTTGTATTGGTTTGTCGTTTAATCGACGGCAAATATCCAAACTACGAAGCAGTAATCCCTAAAGAGAATCCAAATAAATTAACTGTTGATAGAGCTTCTTTTTTAAACTCTGTAAAACGTGTGTCTATTTTTTCTAGTAAAACAACACACCAAATCAGATTGAAAATGGCAGGAACTGAATTGAACATTTCTGCAGAAGATTTAGACTACGCAAATAAAGCTGACGAACGTTTGTCTTGTGATTATCAAGGAGACGACATGCAAATAGGATTCAACTCTCGTTTTTTAAGCGAAATGTTGAACAATCTAAATGCAAACGACGTACTGATTGAAATGTCTTTACCTAATAGAGCGGGAATCTTAACGCCAATTGACGGAACAGATGAAGGAGAGCAAGTTACCATGTTGGTAATGCCAGTGATGTTGAATTCTTAAGAAAGAAGATTGTCATATCGAGCTGGTCACTGAGCGAAGTCGAAGTGCAGTCGAGATATCTCATTATAAATATATAACCACAACTTTTTAGTTGTGGTTTTTTTATGCCTATAATTCATCAGAAAAGGATTTATTATCTTGTAAGTTGTAACGAACCAATAACTTATGATTAAATTCTTTCATTATTGAAACAGAATTTTGTAAAACAAAATCAGATGTCCTGTGGACATTTGGTGGAAATAGCCGCTTGCGTAAATATTGAACGAGAAGATTAACAATATGATAAAGTTTTTTAGACACATTAGAAAAGATCTTATGGGAACAAACAAAACAGGCAAATACTTTAAATATGCTATTGGTGAGACTGTACTAGTAGTTATTGGGATATTGATTGCTTTGAGTATTAATAATTGGAATCAAGTAAGAATACAAAATAATGAGATTTTAAAAATACATCAACGCATTATTCTTGATGTAAATAATGATCTTCAAGATTTATCAAATAGGTTAGTATTATGGAAAGGAAAAGAACCTGTTTTTTTAAAGGTGATTAATGACTCTATAAGTGATGATCTTCTAGATCAAGGACTTTCGAGATTACTAACAGATAGGCAGCTTACAAATCTTAATACAACAGGAGTTAAGCAATTGAAAGCCTTAAACGTTAAGGACCAACTTTCATTGAGAATTATTGAAACTTATGATTTTATGGAAAACATTAGCATAACAATACATGAAAAAAAAATAATCGATGAATCTATTGCACTAATAAGTATTTTTCGAGACAAGTATGAATGGTTTCCAGAATATATGACCAAAACAATAACGAAAGATAATAGTAGTAAAGAACTACGAGATTATTTTTTAAAAAGCATGGAATATAGAAATCGAGTAATTAATGGTCATTGGCGCATATATAACAATTATGTTCCGAGTTTAGAGTTCAATATTGCACAGCTTGAAGAGATTAGAAATGAATTGCAAATAATTAGCGATAAGGATTTTATAGTAATCAGTAAAAAAGATTTGGAGCGTTATGAAGGTTCGTTTAAAATAACCAAAATGGAAGGCAATAAATTTGGTTTAGAAATAGATAATATATATGAAATCAAAGCTCATGACAATTTTTTACGTGTTACATCTCCCAGTGACACCTATTATTATGATGATTACTTTTACACAAAAGACAACGCATTCTATTCCATAGATGGCAATGGGAGATTAAACTTTAATATTGAATCCGATGCCTCGCAAAAAACATATAACTTTAAAATGTTGATAGAGGGAAATAATAAAAAGAATTATCATTATGCTACGAAGCTAAATAAAGAAGTAAAATTTAAATAATAACGAAAGTCTAGCAGCATGTTTAAATAATTGCTACAGAAATCTTTACACTTATTGATGGAACAGGTGAAGGAGAACAAGTTACGATATTGGTAATGCCAGTGATGTTGAATAGTTAGAGCACGGAATACATAATAGAATATAAAAGCATCGTTTACCTACGATGCTTTTTTTGTTTTAAATGTCAATTATGAAGAAAGAAACATTACTTCTTTAAAGCTTAGATTATACACCAGCAACAATTATATTTGTTTATTCAAGAGAACATCAAAAACAGATTTAATTATGGGATACAACATTGTATTGATTGAACCAGAAATACCAAACAATACAGGAAATATTGGCCGACTTAGTTTGGCTTCTGGATCACATTTACATTTGGTAAAACCTTTTGGGTTTGAACTAAACGATTCTAGAGTAAAAAGAGCTGGATTGGATTATTGGAAACACATCTCTTTACATATTTATGAATCTATAGAAGAGTTTTACGAGATAAACGGTGATAAAAAGATGGTGTATTTATCAAGCCATGCCGATAAAGATTACTGTGCTATTGACTATGAAGACGAGCTATTTTTAGTCTTTGGAAAAGAATCTGCTGGCTTACCAAATAGCATCGTTAGCAAAAACCCAGACAAGCTTTATAAAATACCTCTTCACAGCGATCACATCAGAAGTTTAAACCTAGCAAACTCGGTAAGTATTGTGGTGTATGAAGGCTTAAGAGCAATTCGTACGTAAGATTGGTTATAATTCAAAACCTTTGTGGTTTTTTGACTACATTTAACTTCTTAAAACAATGTCTACTTGAATTTCCTAGCGCACTTATACTTATCTAACGAAAACACCAATATTTTAATTGGTAATTTTATAGCAGATCATATCAAAGGAAATAAGTTTGCGTATTTTCATCCAGAAATTCAACAAGGAATTGTATTACATCGACACATAGATACATTTACAGATGCACATGAAGTTGTTCGTAAAAGCAAGCGTAGATTACACGAACGATACGGGCATTATGCTGGCGTTATCATCGATATTTTTTACGATCATTATTTAGCTAAAAACTGGAGTTCCTACTCAGCCATACCTTTAGACGTGTATGTGAATGCTGTTTATGATTTACTTCAAACAAAATCACCATCTTTACCAGAAAAAACACAGCATTTATTGCCGTATATGTTGCAATATGATTGGTTATTCAACTATCAGTTTAAAGAAGGAATTGCCCAAGTATTAACTGGTATGAACCACAGAACAAAAGGAAAGTCTCAAATGCATCTTGCCATAGAAGACTTAGAAAATTTACATCAAGAATTTGAAGAAGACTTCACAATCTTTTTCGAAGATTTACGTATCTTTTCAAACCAAAAATTAAAAGAAATTAATCTTTATGTTCCTTCGAGCGCAGTAGAGAACTTAAAATAACGTTATTACTTATGAAGAAATTAGTCTTATTCGTTGCAATTTCATTGTTACTATTCAATTGCAAAACTTCAGAGAAAGAGGAAAAAACAATCGGCTTAGTTACCGAAAAAGCCATGGTGGTTTCTGCTCGTCAAGAAGCTTCTAAAATTGGATCGGATATCTTAAAAAAAGGTGGTAATGCTTTTGACGCCATGGTTGCAACTGAACTTGCATTGGCAGTTTCCTATCCTGTTGCTGGGAATTTAGGTGGCGGTGGGTTTATGGTATACCGAAAAAATGATGGTGCAATTGGTAGTTTGGACTATAGAGAAAAAGCACCGTTATCTTCTTCTAGAGATATGTATTTAGACGAGAAAGGCAATGTCATCAAAAATAAAAGTCTATTAGGAGCTACAGCTGTTGGTGTTCCAGGAACCATAGCAGGAGTTTTTGCAGTGCATAAAAAGTTTGGTTCTTTACCCATTGAAGCTATTTTACAACCAGTAATCGACTTGGCTAAACGTGGTGTAATTGTTACAAAAAAACAAGCCATTAGAATTAAACACCATCAACCAAATTTCTTGAAAGCGAACAAAGAACCAATATTATTCAACAAGCAATGGAAAGAAAACGATACGATAAAATATCCTGCCTTAGCTGCCACTTTAGAGCGCATCCAAAAAAATGGTAGAGATGAATTTTACAAAGGAGAAACTGCTAAAAAACTGGCTGCTTTTATGCAGTCCAATGGAGGTTATATTACCGAAGAAGATTTAGAAAAATATGAAGCCAAATGGAGAACTCCTGTTACTTTTACCTACGATGGATTGAAAATTATTTCGATGTCACCTCCTTCAAGTGGCGGGATTTGTCTAGCACAAATACTAAAAGCAATTGAACCATACGATTTGCACAAATTTGGACACAACTCTACAAAGTCAATTCAGGTGATTACTGAAGCAGAACGAAGAGCTTATGCAGATAGAAGTTACTTCTTAGGAGATCCCGATTTTGTAAAAATTCCAATGAACGAATTAATGAGTTCTGACTATGCTACTAAAAGAATGAGCAACTTTTCTTTTGACAAAGCAACCTTGTCTTCTGATCTTTCTCATGGTTCTGTGCAAATTACAGAAAGCGAAGAAACAACCCACTACTCTATTGTAGATCAATTTGGGAATGCCATTTCTGCAACTACTACAATCAATGCTGCTTTTGGATCAAAACTATATTGTACTGAATTAGGTTTCTTTTTAAATAATGAAATGGACGATTTCAGTAGCAAACCAGGTGTTGCTAATTTATTTGGATTGATTGGCGCAAAAGCCAATGAAATTGCTCCAGAAAAGAGAATGTTGAGCTCTATGACTCCAACAATAGTTGAAAAAGATGGTAAATTATGGATGTCTGTTGGCACGCCTGGAGGCTCAACAATTATTACTTCTGTAATGCAAACTATTTTAAATGTACACGAATATGGTTTCGGAATGCAAGAAGCGGTGAATCAACCAAGGTTTCATCACCAATGGTTGCCAGACAATATTCGGTTAGAACCGAATGGATTTGATTCTGTCACAAAAGTAAACCTCCAAAAACTTGGGTATAAATTAATCGAAAAAAACTCAACAGTGATTGGGAAAGTTGAAGGAATATTAAGATTGCCTAACGGAAAACTTGAAGGTGGAGCAGATCCTAGAGGTGATGACAAAGCAGTTGGCTTTTAAACAGGCAGTAGTTCGTAAAAATTAAGCTACACCTTTAAATTCTGAACCTGAACAAAATATTTAATAGTGCTCGATACAATTTCGTCCAAAAAACGAAATCACTCCGACTGATCAGTATCAAACCTTTGAACCTAAAAAAAATGACAAATCCTTTTCACTTAGCAATTCCGGTTTTGAACTTAGAAAAATGTAGACTTTTTTACAGGGATACTTTGCAATGCACAGAAGGTAGAAGTTCTGAATCTTGGGTGGATTTTAATTTCTTCGGACATCAACTGGTACTACACCAAAAAGATGAGGTAAATACGGCACTACCAATTACCAACCCTGTTGATGGACATGATGTTCCCGTTCCACATTTTGGTGTTGTTTTAGATTGGGATGTTTGGCAGAAACTTTCAAATTCTTTAAAAGTTCAAAACATTCCGTTTATCATTGAACCGACAATCCGTTTTAAAGGAAAGGCTGGTGAGCAAGCAACTTTATTCTTTTACGACCCAGAAAATAATGCCTTAGAATTCAAAGCTTTTAGAGACATCTCTCAATTATTTGCTAAATAAATGCAATTAACAGAAACACATATTGCAATTTCTTTAGAAAGCCCTATTCGCTTACAAGAATATGCAGTTGGTATATTCAATACAATTCCGACAAAATCTGGCATAAAAAAAGTCATCAAAAAACAGTTGGTTTTTGTTAACGGAGCAATTGCCACTACTGCACTATTTATTAAAGGTGGAGAAAAAATAGAATTATTTCAAGTAGAAAACACTTCAGAATTCAAACGTTTAGTACTCTCATTAGAAGTGTTGTTTGAAGATGACCATTTAGCAATTATTTTCAAACCTGCCGGAATTTTAGTCAGTGGAAATAAGTTTGTAACCATTGCAAATGCATTGACTCAAAACTTGCAAAAAAGCAATCAGCAAGATGCCGTAAAGCCACAACCAATTCATCGCTTAGACTATTCAACTTCTGGGCTTTTATTGATTGGAAAAACAAGTACAGCAATTAGCAAATTAGGTGAATTGTTTAAGACCAAAGAAATTCAAAAAACATACCACGCCATTTGTATTGGAAAAATGCCTGTCAAAGGCATAATTAACCAAGCAATTGACAACAAAAATGCGCTCACTAAATACCTAGTTTTAAAGAGTGTCGCTTCTACTCGATTTGAGTTTTTAAATCTAGTACAGTTATTACCAGAAACAGGAAGAAGGCATCAACTAAGGATCCATCTTTCTTCGATCGAAAGTCAAATACTAGGAGATAAAGAATATGGTAATTCTAAATTAATCTTAAAAGGAAATGGTTTGTATTTACATGCTTCTTCACTTGAGTTTACACATCCATTTACAAAAGAAAAAATTTCGATCACAAAAGAACTACCAAAAAAGTTTACTAAAATATTTCCTTTGTAAGCTGATACATGGTTTGCTTTAATTTTTCAATCAACAGTTTAATTTCCTCTTCATTATAGGACGCAAATCCAATTCTTATCGAGTTATGACCTTCACCATTCATATCGTAACGTTGCCAATTGGGAATTTCTAATTCATATTGTATGGCAATTTTAGCCACACTTTTCCAAGAATACTTTTTATTCAACTGAACCCAAACTGCCATTCCCCCTTTCGGAATATCAAACTGAAAAAAAGCAGCCAATTCTTCTTTTAATAATGTACAAAATAAATCGCGACGTGCTTTATAAACACGCACTGCTTTTTTAATGTGCCTATCTAAATCTCCATTTTTGATAAAGTCAGCAAAAGTCAATTCTAACAAAGCATCTCCTTGTCGATCAACAAATCTCCTAAGGTTTGATGCTTCTTGCACAAATTCTTTTGGCGCTATTAAATAACCGATTCTAAACACGGGTGCAACTGTTTTACAGATCGACCCAATATAGATTACATTCCCGTTGGTATCATGACTTGCCAAAGGTAAAATTGGCGAATGATTGTAATTAAAATCGTAGTCATAATCGTCTTCTATAATTGCAAAATTATAGGTTTTGGCTAAATTTAATAAATGAATCCTTCTTTCTGCGGATAAGGTCACAGTTGTTGGATGATGGTGATGAGAAGTCACGTACACCGCTTTAATTTTTTGTTTTTTGCACAGCGTTTCTATTTCACAAGTTTTAATTCCGTTTTCATCTACCGATGTATATTGCAAATTTGCATTTTGATATTTAAATGTTGTGTTTGCTGAACCATAATTAGTACTACCAACAATAATAATGTCGCTTTTTTTTAGCAGCAACTCAGATGATAAAAAAATCCCCATTTGACTGCCTCGTGTTATTAGTATATTTTCTTTTGTGATGTTTAGCCCTCTTGTTTTATTTAAATACTCTACCAGAGTTTCTCTTAAAATATCATTGCCATTTGTTGTTACATATGACAAATATTGAAAAGCACTATTTTTACTAGTGATTCTTCTATATGTTCGAGCTATTTCATCAAGAGGAGTTAACCGACTATCTGAAACCCCATCGTTTATAGACATTAAATTTTGAGTGGTATTTTTTTGCGGGTACTTTAATATTTCATTCCGATAGAACGAAAATCCTGCTTTTGATTTCACCAGCTTTTTTAATGAAGCTCCATAATCTTGATGCTCTAACTCAGGCAAGCTTTTATGCACAAAAGTTCCTTTTTTCGCTATGGTTTCAATCCAACCTTGTAACATCAATTCTTCATAACAGGCTACAACCGTTTTTCTATGAACATTCAATAAATCTGACAAAGTTCTTGTTCCCAATAATTTTGTTTTTGGAGGTAGTTTATTTGCTTTTATCAACTCAATAAATTGATTTGACAATTGAATATATAACGCTTGATTGCTTTTTCTATCTAGGTGAAAACTTGTTTTATATGGAAACATAACTGGACTACTTAAAATGTTATTTCTGGACGATTTAAACAATCCATAAATGTATTATTTTTGAACCGACAAAACAACTTAATTATGATAAAAGCAGCAATAAAACCAAATGAATATCACGAGTATTATGCTAGATACTTAAATTTAGTTAACGAGAACACAGAGCTCATTGAAGGATATCGAAAAGGTAAAAAGGAAATGGTAGCACTAATCAATTCCATTCCAGAAGAAAGGATGTCTTTTCGTTACCAATCAGAAAAATGGAGCATCAGCGAACTAATTCAACATTTAATAGACACTGAACGCGTTTTTATGTATCGCTGTTTTAGAATTGCTAGAAATGACAAAACAGAATTGGCAGGTTTTGAGCAAGACGACTTTGTCAAACCTTCAGAAGCAGACCAAAAATCAAAAGCAGAAATCCTTGAAGAGTTCTCTATCAACAGAGACAATTCTATTGCTCTATTAAAAAGCTTATCAGAAAAAAACCTAAGTTTTATTGGTAATGCAAATGGAGGGGTCGCTTCTGCAAGATCAATCGCTTACACTTTGTTAGGTCACGATATGCATCACACAAACATTATTAAAGAACGTTATTTATAAATTCATCTTTTAAATGAAAAAAATTGGCCTAGTTGGTGGTATTAGTTGGGTTTCTACTATCGAATACTACAAACTCATCAATGAAGGGATACATCATAAACTTGGCGGATTGAACTATGCTGAGTGTTTAATCCATTCACTAAATTTTGGTGATGTGCAAAAAATAGGATGGCACAACTCATACAACTTACTTTTAGGCGCTTGTTTAAATTTACAAAAAGGTGGTACAGAAGCAATCGTTTTATGTGCAAATACTGCTCATTTATTTATTGATGAATTGCAAGAAGGAATTCAAATACCAATTATTGACCTCGTTCTTGAAACTGTTAAAGAAATTAAAAACCAAAAGTTAAAAAAGGTAGGTGTTTTAGGTACCCAATTTACTATGGAAATGGATTTTTTCAAAGAAAAATTAAAAACAAACGGTATTGAAACATTGATTCCCGAAGAGGAAGCTACAAGAATTTTTATTCAAAAAACACTAAAAGAAGAACTTGGTAAAGGAGTTTTCAATACGAACACAAAGAAGGAATATCTATCTATTATAAATAAAATGATTGCTAACGGAGCAGAAGGAATCGTCTTAGCTTGTACAGAAATACCATTAATGATTACTTCCAATGACGTAGCTGTACCAATATTTAATACAACCTTTATACATTCAAAAGCAGCTGTAAATTTTGCATTGGCAATAAATTAAATCAATATGAAAGAATATCAAAAGTCAAAATTAAACCGCGTCAAGCGTGGCGCTAACAGAGCAACCTACGACGTTGAGAAAATTAATACTGTACTAGATGCTGGTTTTATCGGTTACGTAAATTACATATATGACAACAAAGCAATCACGTTGCCAATGGCATACGGAAGAAATGATAATAAAATTTACTTGCATGGCTCACAAGCCAACAGAATGCTTTTGGCTTTATTAGAAGCCAAAGAAATGAGCATGACTGTAATGCATTTAGACGCATTGGTTTTAGCACGTTCAGGATTGCATCACTCTGTTAATTATAGATCTGCAACGTTATTTGGCTCAGTAAAAAAGATAGAAGAAGATCAAGAAAAAGAAGCGGGGTTAAAATGTTTTATGGAACATATGATGAAAGGCAGATGGGACGGAATTAGAGAAATGCATCCAGAAGAACTGGATAGAACTTTGGTGGTTGAATTTACTATAGAAACAGCATCAGCAAAAATTAGAGATGTTGGTGTTGCTGATGAACCTGAAGATTATGATTTACCTGTTTGGGCAGGCCTGGTTCCGTTAAAACAAGTTGCAGAGTACCCTATTTCTGACGAAAGATTACCCGATGAAATCAACATACCAAAACATGTATTAGATTATTACCATACAAATAAATAAAGTAATTTAGCTTTTCTATTTAACAACTACACCTAAATGAAAAAGCTTTTAAGATTCACAGGAATTATTATAGCAATAGCAGTTATCGTTATTGCTATTTTTTATTATAAAAACAATGAAAGTTTACCTGTTGGAAAACAAGGAGAAGATGCAGATGCCTTAGCTTCCAAAATGCTACACGCATTGAACTACACCAACTATAAGAGTACTGAACTTTTAGAGTGGAGCTTTAGAGGAAAGCATTTTTATAAATGGAATAAAAAAGAAAATATTGTTCGAGTAGAATGGAATAAGAACGTTATAGAATTGCATACTACAGCACCAGAAAAAAACAACTATTTATCAGGACCGCATAAAACTAAAGAAAAAAAATACATTCAAATTGCAATAGACTTTTTTAACAATGATAGTTTTTGGCTGGTTGCTCCTTACAAAGTATTTGATAATGGCGTTGAAAGAAGCATTGTAAAACATAACGGAAAAGAGGCGCTTTTAATTACGTATAAAACCGGTGGATCAACCCCTGGAGATTCTTATCTCTGGATTTTAGATGATAATGGATTTCCTACCAGCTATAAAATGTGGACAAGCATCATTCCGATTGGAGGAATTGAAGCTACGTGGAGTGATTGGAAAAAAACTGAAGTTGGTGTTTCACTACCAACTAAACATACTCTTCTTTTATTTGGATTAGAATTAAACATGGGAGCTGTAAAAGCATCAAACCCCAAAGCCGATGTATTGGCTCATAAAATTTCAAAAACCATTAAACACAATGCCTATAAAAAAACGCGATACATAGAGTGGAGTTTTGGAGGTAGAAGGTCTTATAAATGGGATAAACAAAATCATATTATCAATGTATCTTGGAGTAACACTGAAGTTGTTTTACATCCAAATAACCGAGAAAAAAACATCTTATTTATTGATGGAAAAGAAACCAATGAAAACAAAGAAAAGTTGACAAAAAAAGCGGAAGACCTATTTAATAATGATAGCTTTTGGTTGGTTGCACCACACAAACTTTTTGAATCTGGAATAATTAGAAACATTGCAGAGATTGATGGAAAAGAAGCATTAAAGGTTACATATACCACAGGAGGTACAACTCCAGGAGATTCTTATATCTGGATTCTAAATGACAACTATTTACCAATTAAATACTTAATGAATGTACCTAGCATGAAAATGAATCGAGTTCCTGCTACTTGGCAAGATTGGTTTGTTACAGAATCTGGTACAATGCTCCCAAAAAACCACACATTTTCTGGTGGAAGAAAATTGAGCATGGGAGATGTAAAAGCTTATAATTAATATTTATATTTACCATATGAATTCAAAAAACATTTCAAACGGTATCTTAAGAGCTTTGGCAATCATTTTAGGAATTGCATTGCTAGGCTATTTTTTATATGCAATCCAATCTGTAATTGTTTATATAATTATTGCTGCTGTTATCTCTTTAATTGCTAGACCCTTGATTCGTTTTCTACATCGAAGATTAAAATTTCCTAACACACTTTCTGTAATTACTTCTATGATCGTTCTTATTGGTTTTTTAATTGGACTAATAAGCATGTTTATTCCCTTAATTGTAAAGCAAGGAGAAAGTTTGTCACTTTTACAGACTGATAAATTTCAACAAAACATTCAGCATGTCATCACTCAGGTAAATGACTATTTTATTTCGAAAAACATCAACCTATTATCTGAATTGAAAAATGTAGATTTCTTAGCTAGTTTTCAGGCCATTCCAAATTTATTAAACTCTGTTGCGAGCACATTAGGATCCTTAAGCATCGGTTTATTCTCTGTGCTATTTATCTCGTTTTTCTTTATGAAAGACAGTCAACTACTAAAAAATGCCATTTTAACAATTGTTCCTAATAACAGTGAAAATCGTTTTTCTAAGTCCACAGAAATCATAAACGAGTTGCTCTCTAGGTATTTTATTGGCTTGGTGTTGCAAATAACAATCTTGTTTGTATTGTATACAACAACTTTGCTAATATTCGGAATTGAGAATGCCGTTGTCATTGCATTTCTGTGTGCATTGTTAAATTTGATTCCATATATAGGTCCTATGATTGGAGCAGTAATAATGTTTTTATTATCGATGACTAGCAATTTAGGACAAGATTTTCAAACCCAAATTCTACCTACAACATCTTATGTAATGATTGGATATTTGATCGCACAATTAGTAGATAATTTCTTCAGTCAACCATTTATTTTTTCGAAAACAACCAAGTCTCATCCTTTAGAAATATTTTTAATCATTATCATTGGCGGATTGCTTTTTGGTGTTGTAGGAATGATAACTGCAGTACCAATGTACACCGCCTTAAAAGTAATATTGAAAGAATTTCTGTCAGAAAACAAGATTGTTAAGTCCTTAACCAAAGACATTTAATTTTTACCTTTTTGAATCCAGCTATTTTACATCCAGATGTTCAGCAATTTATTTCAGAGAATTTAAATGCAGATATTTCTAAACTACTATTTAAAGGAAGCCCGTTTGCTAAAGTTAGCATTCAAGAAATAGCGACACAAATTGTTGCTAAAAAGAAATCTGAGAAGAAATTACCAAGTTGGTTTCAAACGGAGAATATTTATTACCCTCCAAAAGTAAACATAGAACAGACATCTTCAGAAACAACTGCAGACTATAAAGCTTCCTTACTCTCAGGTGATTCTATTGTTGATATCACTGGTGGTTTTGGCGTAGATTGTCATTCTTTTTCAAAAAAATTCAATCATGTCACACATTGTGAATTAAACACAAACTTATCAACAATTGTTAATAACAATTATCAACAACTGAAAACCAACAACATACAGACGTTTTCTGGAGATGGTCTTGAGTTTTTAAAAAATTCAACAAAAAATTTTGACTGGATCTACATTGACCCCTCAAGACGAGATGACAGTGATAAAAAAGTATTTTTATTAAACGATTGTTTGCCAAATGTCCCTAAAAATTTAAAGTTATTATTTAGCAAAACAATCAATATTTTAATTAAAAACTCTCCTATTTTAGACATTTCAAAAACGATTGATGAATTAAACTTTGTCAAACAGATTCACATTGTTGCAGTTGCCAATGAAGTAAAAGAATTACTCTTTATTTTAGAAAAAAACTACACGAGTAGCATCGAAATCAGAACCATTAATTTTCAAAAAAATAACACCCAATCATTTGATTTTCAGTTTAATAGAAATATTTCATCAAATTACTCTAGTCCTAAAAAATATATTTACGAACCCAATGCTGCTATTTTAAAATCTGGTGGATTCCATGAAATTAGCTCGCAGTTAAATCTTGAAAAACTACATCAACATTCGCATTTATACACTTCAAATGAGCTCATTCTTTTTCCAGGAAGAACATTTTTAGTTGAGCAAGCTTGCAGTTATAATAAAAAGGAAATCAAAAAACACCTAACTGACAATAAAGCAAATATTACAACACGTAATTTTCCTGAAACTGTAGCACAAATCAGAAAAAAAACAAAAATTAAAGAAGGTGGTTTTCAATATTTATTTTTCACTACTGTTCAAAACAATAAACACATAGTGTTAATTACTTCTCAGGTTTTTCAACAATTTTAGCATTAAAAAAGGGTGCTGAAAAAAGTAAACAAACCACATAACTCTTTTTAAAACAGTTATTTAATTATCTTTGCAGTCATAGTTAAATTATGTTTATTCATAATTTTCCTCCCAATACAGAGTGTTTCATTTTTAGGGGTTTGAAACACTCTGAAAGCCTTGAGAAATCAAGGCTTTTTTTTTTCTACATTTTTTCAACATCAATTACTATATTAATTGAGCATCTTTCATTTTTAGTTATATTATTTTATTAAATTTAAACTTTATAAAGTGTATAATGGCAAACAAAAATATCAGAACATTATCATCTAGAAAAGAATTGGATGACAACCTATTTGAAAACATAGCTTCGGCTTCTCAAAAAACAAATTCAAAAGAAGAATTACAGGCAATCTCTAAACGATTTATGCTTGATGATTCTGTTGTGGTCGGCACCAGTTCTTTTTATGATTTTACTCGAGAAGAAAATAAAAACAAAAAAATACATGTCTGTACAGGTACTGCTTGCATGGTTGCGCGTTCTCAAGAGAACCTTCAAAAAAACTTAGAAAGTCATTTTAATATAGATGAAATTGGTCATGCAGCATGTGTAGGTCGATGTCATACAAATAATGCTTTTATGCACGATGATAAAACGTACAACGCTGCTACAAAAGAAGAAGTTGAAAACATCATAAAAGATAAAAGTTATCAAGTAAATGATTATAAAGTAGCTTCTAATACAACACCTATTTTGACTTCTAAAATTGATGATATTGCTGCATTTTATCAATTAGCGAAACAACATGAAAACAATGCTGAGAATACGATTCAGCAATTAAAGACCTCAAACCTTAGAGGTCGTGGTGGAGCAGGTTTTCCCTTTTGGTTTAAATTAGATGCAGTTATTAAAGAAGAAAACAAACAAAAGTACATCGTTTGCAATGCTGATGAAGGTGATCCTGGTGCATATTCTGACATGTATTTAATGGAACATCAAGCGCATAAAGTATTATTCGGAATGTACATAGCAGGATTAACTGTTGGTGCTGACACCGGAGTTTTATACATCCGTGGAGAATATCCAGATTCAATTAAAATTGTTGGTGAAGCTATTGTAGAGCTAAATAAGCAGAAGTTAATTGATGGTTTTAAATTTAAAATCATCCGAGGTCAAGGATCTTATGTTTGTGGTGAAGAAACAGCGTTATTAAATTCTATTGAAGGACTAAGACCAGAAGTGCGTGTTCGCCCACCTTACCCAGCACAATACGGATTGTACGGAAAACCAACCGTATTAAGTAATGTAGAAACATTTGCGAATATTCATTGGATATTACAAAATGGCGGAGATGCTTATGCAGCACTTGGAACAAAACAATCAACAGGAACAAAATTAGTTTCTTTAGATAGTTTTTTCAATTCACCGGGAATGTATGAAATAGAAATGGGAACCCCTTTACAAACTATTTTTGAGGAATTTGGAAATGGGTTTAAATCAGAGATAAAAGGATTGCAAATTGGAGGCCCCTTAGGTGGCATTGTTCCGATGCATAAAATTTCTGAATTAACCTTAGATTTTGAATCGTTAAATACAAACGGTTTCTTATTAGGGCATGCAAGTTTTGTTTCGATTCCTACAGATTTCCCAATGGTAAAATTCTTAGAACATCTAATGGAGTTTACTGCAGATGAATCTTGTGGAAAATGTTACCCATGCAGAATAGGTTCTCACAGAGGAATGGAAATGCTTCAAAAAGCCCAAAATTCTGATTATAAAATAGACAGACAATTATTCAATGATTTATTAGAAACCTTAGAAATTGGTTCTTTATGTGCATTGGGTGGCGGAATTCCTTTACCTGTAAAAAATGCATTGCAATACTTTAGGGGTGAATTAAACGAATACTTCACAAACGACTAGAATTATGAAGAAAGCATATATAGATAATGTAGGATATGAATTCAATTCTGGAGAAACAATTTTAGAGTTTGTAAGAAGAATTGAAAGTAATAAAGATGCAATACCAACGATGTGTCAAGATGATCGTTTAGAGAATTTTGGTTCCTGTAGAGTTTGTTCTGTAGAAGTTGCTCGTGAAAAAGATGGACCAACAAGAACCATGGCTTCTTGTCATACTCCTGTTGGAGAAGGATTATACATTTATCACAATACCGATAAAATGAAACGCCTCCGTAAAAATATTGTCGAGTTGGTTTTAACAGATTATCCTACAGATAAAATTTTTCCTGCAGAAAATAAAAAAGCAACACCGTTTCAAGAAACGATTGCACAAATCGGAATTCCGAATGTTCGATACGCTAAAGGTTCAACACATTTAGATATTGAAGAAGATAGAGCTCATCCATACATCAAATCAGATTTATCTCAATGCATCAACTGTTTTCGTTGTGTGAGAGCCTGTGAAGAAATTCAGGGTGAAATGATTTTAGGAATGTCTGGACGTGGATTTGCGACAAATATCATCAAAGGATTTGACACTACTTTTGATGAATCGGCCTGTGTTTCATGTGGAGCTTGTGTACAAACATGCCCCACGGAAGCATTGACAGACAAATACGAAACAAAAACATTAATTGCCGACAAAACGGTTAGAACAACATGTACTTACTGCGGCGTTGGTTGTCAGTTAGAAGTCTCTGTTATAGATGGAGAAATTAAAGGAATTCAAGCACCAGAAACGGCTGAAGTTAATGAAGGCCACACTTGTTTAAAAGGTCGTTTTGCTTTTGAATTCTACAATCATGCTGAGCGTTTACGCGAGCCAATGATTAAGAAAAATGGCAAGTTTGTAGAAGTTTCTTGGGATGAAGCCTATGGTTTTATTACCGAAAGAATGATTGCCATCAAAAACAAATATGGCGCCGATGCGATTGGTGGAATTTCATCATCAAGAGCAACTAATGAAGAGAATTACTTGATGCAAAAAATGATTCGCGTTGCGATAGGAACCAACAATATTGATGGTTGCGCACGTGTATGCCATGCTCCTACTGCGTATGGAATGCAGCAATCTTTTGGAACCGGAGCAGCTACAAATTCAGTAGAAGACTTAAAACAAACCGATGCTGTTTTCTTATTTGGTGCAAACCCTGTAAAAGGACATCCTGTTACTGGAGCAAAAATTAAACAAGTATTTATGAAAGGCGTTACCTCAATTGTGGTAGATCCAATCAGAACAAAATTGGCAGAATTAGCTACCTATCATTTACAAATTAGACCAGGCACAAATGTTGCCATATTAAACATGATTTGCTATTACATCATCGAAGATAATTTAGCAGATGACACTTTTATTAAAGAGCACACAGAAAAATATGAAGAGTTTAAGAGTCATGTTGAAGGTTTAAACATGGACGAACTTTCTGTTTTAACAGGAGTTGACAAAGAACTAGTTCGTAAAGCAGCATTTGCATATGCCTCTGCAGAAAGAGCCATGGAGTTTCATGGACTTGGAGTAACAGAACATTTTCAAGGAAGTAAAACAGTAATGTTACTTTCTAATTTAGCAATGATGACTGGTAACATTGGTAGAAATGGTGTTGGATTGAACCCACTTCGTGGACAAAACAATGTACAAGGAGCGGCAGACATGGGGGTACAACCACATCAAGGCGCAGGATATATGGATATTAACAAACCTGAAGTTCAGCAATATTACGCTGATAAGTATGGTGTTGATAAAATGCCTGAACGAGAAGGTTATAAGATTCCAGAGATGTTAGATGCTGCAATTGATGGTAAATTGAAAGCATTGTACATTATGGGAGAAGATACCATTATGACAGATCCAAACACCAATCATAGTATTAAAGCTTTTGAAAATCTAGAGTTGATTGTTGTTCAAGAATTATTTATGACCGCAACCACAGAAATGGCAGATGTTGTATTACCAGCATCCTCCTATTTTGAAAAAAGTGGAACGTTTACCAATGGAGAACGCAGAGTTCAACGTGTAAATAAAGTGGTTGAACCCATTGGGAACACAAAACCTGATGGTCAAATTATTATTGACATGATGGATAGATTAGGCTATCAACAACCAACAGGATTGACCTATAATGCAGCCAATGTAATTGAAGAAATATCGGATGTGATTCCGTTTATGAAAGGACTTTCTTGGGATCGTTTGGGCGATAATGGATTGCAATGGCCAATAAAAGAAGATGGAACTGACACAAAGATGTTGCATATTGATGGAGCCTTTAAAAAAGGAATCGGAACTTTTCATCATTTCGATTTTGAAGAATCACCAGAAATTGTAACTCATGGAAAAAAATTCCCTTTTATCTTAACTACTGGTAGAGAATTAGAACATTATAATTCGGGGACAATGACTCGTAGAACCGACAATCAGAAAATACTATCCAAAGATGTATTAGAAGTGCATCCAAGAGACGCTAAAAGAAAAGGGATTGAAGACAACGAGACTGTAAGAATCTTCTCTGATCGTGGTAGTGTTGAGATTCCGATTAAATATTCAAAGAATGTAAAACGTGGAGTTTTAAGAACTACTTTTCATCAACCAGAAGTATTTATTAATATTATAACTGGAAGTGTTGGAGACAAAGAGACGATGACTCCAGAATATAAAGTTGTAGCTGTAGATTTTGAGCGAATTTAACCTAAAAAACAAATCACATTTCACTTACGAGGGAATTCTAGTTTCTAACGGAAATCAAACGAAAGTTTCTGATGGAATAGTTGTTGAAGCTGCTTTACAGATTAACATCAACAATGAATCGTATACAGTGGTTATGAGGACTCCTGGTCACGATTTCGAATTGATTAGAGGCTTGTTATTTGCTGAAGACATTTACAAAGGAACTAAAAATTTAGAATTTGAAATAGTAGAAGAAAAGTCGAATGGATTTTCGATCATCAATATTAATATTTCAAAAGAAGAATTAGGAAAAGGCTATTTAAACAAACGCACATTATTATCTGTTTCTTCTTGTGGAATCTGTGGAAAACAAAATTTAGAAGACATCGAGTTAAAAGGGAATATTTTAGAGAATAAGCAATTATTTTCTTCGGAATCTATTGAAGAAATGTCTTTAAAAATGAGTTCTCTGCAAGATGTTTTTAAACACACTGGTGGAAGTCATGCCGCAGCGATATTTGACAAAAACTACCAACTACTTTCTATTAAAGAAGACATTGGTAGGCATAATGCTGTAGACAAAGCAGTTGGAGAATTAGTAAATAATGCGAACTTAAAGCAAGCATATTGCATGTTGGTTAGTGGAAGAGTTTCGTATGAAATTGTTTCGAAAGCCTTTATTGCCAAAATCGGAATTATTGTAGCCGTTTCCGCTTGTTCAAGTTTAGCCATAGATTATGCAAAAGAATTCGGAATTTGTCTTATAGGTTTTAGTAGAACCAATAAAATGACTATTTATGCAAATCCAACTAAAATTGAATAACTTTCTAATGAAAAAAGCTTTCATACTAACACTACTTCTTCTAAGTTCTCACTTGGTTATCTCACAAGAAAGTAATGCAATCCCCACAAAACAGACACAAACAGGTTTTGGATCTATTGACTATTTATCTATAAAAATGCCAATTGATGAATTTGGTAATCCAGAAGTAAATATGGGAATCACTGGAATTCATTACAATCTTTGGCTGAATAAATCCATTTACACAGGCTTAGGTTTTTACGGCTCAGTACATGGTAAAAGAGGTGGAATGTTTACTTTAGGAATCAATGCAGGTGTAAAAAGTATGTTATCTGAAAAGTTATTTCTAGATACTGGTTTTCATTTTGGTGGCGGTGGTGGTGCTGGTGCTCCAGATGGTGGAGGTGCTTTTGTTTTACCACATGTTAACTTCGGGTATCAGTTTAAAAATTTCTCAACTACATTAGGTTATAGTTATATCAACTTTTTTGACAAAGGAAATATCACCAGCAAGCAAATTCGATTGGGAATTCAAATTCCGTTATCATTTACCCATGCTTCGATCAAAGAAAAAGAATACTCTTTTACTGTAAAAGAACTAAAAACTTCTACTTGGAATCAATTTTCAAAAAGAAATTCAATAATGATGCAGGTCAATAGTCTAAGTCCTTATGGAAGTTCTCAATTTTCAGATGGAGTCTCTTTAAAAGGAAAAACAATTCGATTGGCTGGGTTTGAATTCGACTCTTACTTTACAGACAATTGGTTTGCTTTTTTTAAGGCCGACGGCGCATTTCACGGAATAAGAGGCGGTTATATGGATATTTTTTTAGGAGCAGGATATCATTTTTCTATGAATAAAAATCGCACAAATATTCTAGCTAAATTTGGAGTTGGAGCTGGTGGTGGTGGTGGTGCAGACACAGGCGGTGGCTTTTTAGTGTATCCTGATATATCAATTGAACAAAAAATTTACAACAATGTTTATTTTTCAATTAATAAAGGGTATTTGTCATCACCAAATCAAAATTTTACAAGTTCAACTTTAGGTTTTGGGTTAAAATATTATGTTGATCATTCTGGGATAAAGAACAAGAATTCAATTACTAAAGGAAAATTTAAAGGCATCGAAATCGTTGTTGGCCAAGAAATGTACATAGATGCAAAAAGAATGTTACAGCCAACAGAACATTTGCATCAAATTGCATTGCAGTTCAATTTATTTTTAACCAAACACATTTATGTAGCAGGACATACTTCATTTGCAAATTTCGGGAATGCAGGTGCTTATGCAGAAGGAATTGTTGGAATTGGTTATCAAACAAACTCTTATTTTAATAATAGAGTTCAACTTTTTAGCCAAGTTTTGGCTGGGGCAGCTGGAGGAGGAGATATTAGTACAGGTCAGGGGTTGATCATCAAACCAAGTATTGGTTTAAATTACCGCCTGAATGACAAACTTAAAATTAGAACGACTATTGGTAAAGTAAAATCTAGAGGAGGTACATTGAACAGCTCTAGTATTTCTTTCGGATTAAATTATAGTCTCAGTTTTTTAACAGCTAATTAACAAGACATTACAAGCCGATAGTTTCAAATACAGTATTTTTATAAAAATAAACTCAACTACTCTAAACTCTCACATGAAAAACTTAAAACTACTTGCAATTTCATTTGTATTAATTGTATCCTGTAAAACTGAGGTAAAGAAAAATGACAGCACAATATCACCAGAATTATTAGCAAAAGCCAAAGAGATACATAAACGTGTAATAACGCTGGACACTCATAATGACATTAATGTAAACAACTTTACAGACAGTATCAACTACACACAAGAATTAGACAATCAAGTAAACCTGCCTAAGATGAAAAAAGGAGGACTTGATGTTTCATGGTTTATTGTCTATACAGGTCAAAGAGAATTGAATGAAAAAGGCTATGCAAAAGCCTATAAAAATGCCATTTCAAAATTTAATGCCATCCATAAATTAACAAAAGAAATTGCGCCTAATGAAATTGAATTGGCTGTAACTTCTAATGATGTACGAAGAATTAACGCGGCTGGTAAAAAAGTTGCCATGATTGGTATCGAGAACGGATATCCTGTTGGAACTGATATTAAAAGAATCAAAGAGTTTTACGATTTAGGTGCAAGGTACATGTCATTATCACACAATGGTCATAGTCAACTGTGTGATTCAAATACTGGTGAAGGAGACGACAAATGGTTACACGGTGGCGTAAGTGAGTTCGGGAAAGAAGTGATTAAAGAGATGAACAAATGGGGTATTATGATTGATGCTTCTCACCCAGCTAAAACCTCTATTAAAGACATGATAAGACTTTCTAAAGCGCCAATTATTGCCTCGCACTCTTCTGCTAGAGCACTAGGTGATCACAGTAGAAACTTAGACGATGAACAACTGCAATGGATCAAAGAAAATGGTGGTGTAGTTCAGACTGTTGCTTTTAAATCGTATTTATATCCAGAGAAGAATAAAAAATACCAAAAAGCAAAAAGAGCAGTGTTGGATAAAATTGCCAAAGAACAAGGATTCGAAATTTTAAATTGGTCTGCTGCAAGAAAATTAGAAGGCGAAAAAAGGACTAGCTATATTACAGCTTATAATAAGATAAAAGAACTTGCCAAAGACATTAAGATAGATGCCAAGCCAGTTGATGTTGCTGATTTTGTAAATCACATTGACTATATGGTTGGTAAAATGGGAATTGACCATGTTGGAATCAGCTCTGATTTTGATGGAGGTGGTGGAATTGAAGGCTGGTCTGATGCTTCAGAAACGTTAAATGTGACCATCGAATTGGTAAAAAGGGGATATACTGAAGTAGAAATTGAAAAACTTTGGAGTGGAAATTTATTAAGAGTTCTTGATAAAGTACAAGAAATTGCTTTACAAATACAAAGCCAAAAAAACAGCTAAAGACACAAGATTACCACCAATTAAAAACAAACAGTACTCCAAAAAAATAGAAAAGGGCAGTCGACGTTTGGATGAAGTTTCAAAAATAACCAAGACACATGTACTCATAGATGATCTAAAAGTTCCTATAAGAGAGATGTATAATTGAAGCATTTGACAAAGTGTATTTACAACTTAAATAAACTAACGAGAACCAAATATTTTAAGTTCTCGTTAGTTATAATAGAGTAGATTTCTCTTCAACTAAACTTTCATTAAACACTATAATACAACACCCATGTATTTTAGGGAAATAACATTATCATACCTGTTGAAAAAATATCCGATTCATATACAGTATCTATTTTTTATCAAATTTAAGCAAAAGCATAATCTGTAAATCCTACTGCATCTACACCAAAAAATGTTTCTGGATTTGCCGCTTGCAAATCGATATTATTTTTTAAACGTTCTATAAAATCGGGATTTGAAATATAAGGTCTTCCAACATACGTCAAATCAAAACCATCATTTAAAACAGCATCTGCTGACGCGATAGAAGTCACATTTCCTCCAGTAATTACAGTACCTTCAAAGGTGTCTTTAATTGCTTTTCTTAAGTTTAATTGTCGATTAGAACGTGCATTAGTCACTCCAAAAGAATCTTCCTGAACCACGATGTGCATGTATACCAATCCTATTTCTTTTAATCCTTTTGCCAAGCTGAGAAAAGTTTCTTCCACTTCTTCATAATCACTTTGCAAGTCGTTATACACACCAAAAGGAGAAATACGAATTCCTACTTTATTGGCTCCAACTTTATCGGCTACTTTTTGAGCCGTTTCAATTATAAAACGATTTCGATTCTCTACCGAACCACCGTATATGTCTGTGCGTTGATTAGACTTCGGGTTGATAAATTGGTCTAACAAATATCCATTTGCCGCGTGCAGTTCTACACCGTCAATTCCGGCTTCATTGATTAAACGATCTGCGGCATTTACAAACTCCTCTTGGGTTTGCAAGATGTCTTCTTTTGTCATTTCTCTTGGAATACCGTGATCTGCCATTCCTGTTTCAGAAAAAATCTGTCCTGCTGCTTGTATGGCAGATGGTGCTATAATAGTCGCTTCTTCTGGCATATTAATTTTTGCAGAAACACGTCCGGTATGCATAATTTGCACAAATATTTTTCCGCCTTTTGCATGTACAGCATCGGCTACCCCTTTCCATCCAATTATTTGCTCGTTCGAATATGCTCCTGGAATGCGTGGGTATCCCAATCCATTTGCAGATGGCGAAGTTCCTTCGCTAACGTTTAACCCTGCTGAAGCACGTTGTGCATAGTATTCTGCAATTAAATTGGTAGGAATATAATTGGTTGCTCTTGTACGTGTCATCGGAGCCATCACAATTTTGTTTTTTAATTCTATGTTTCCTAATTTGTATGCTGTTAATGATTTCATATGTTTGCTTTTTATATTTATTATTAGACCGGTCGGTTTAGTTATCGGGTAAATTTTTTTAGATTAATAGGTCAAGGCTTTGAATAAAATTATCTAAAGGTTGTCTACTTTTACTAGATTTCATTCTAAAAATAGCGCCTTCCCAACCATTTAAAATTACAGAAGCAACCATTTTTGTGTCTATATTTTTTAAAATTTGATTCTTTTCTTTGCCATCTTCTAAACAACGTTCAATAGTAATTTCCCATTCTTCCAATTGTTCTTCTACAAAGGTTTTAAATTCATCACTCACCCCACCTTCTGAACAGCTATCACCTAATAAACAACCTTTTACAAATTGTTTTTGTTCAAACTCTTTGGCTCTGTCCATATAGTATGCTTTGATGCGTTCTTTTGGTGATCGTGAAGATTTCTCTAAAAGAATGTCTTTAAAAACTTCCAAGCCGTTATTAGAATAACCTTCTAACACTTCAATGGCAAATGCTTCTTTACTTTTAAAATGATGATAGAATGATCCTTTTGGAATTCCTGCTGTTGTTAAAATTTCTGCCAACCCAACATTACTATATCCTTTTTTTAAAAAAAGTTCCAATCCTGCCGTTAATGCTTTTTCTTTTGTCATTTTGAGTGTAACTATTGTATTCAACAGCGCAGATCAATTTACTTTATTCGCACCTGCTGTTACTTATGCACCGATTGTTTTACTTTTTTAAAAGTATATTAGACCAGTCGGTACAAAAGTAATCAATTTTCGCACTCTTTTACCGTTCTGTGTAAAATTAATGAAACTTTAACTTTTCATATTCTCTGAACATCCATTATGTATAATCAGAGTTCTGTAGGACAAAAAGTCCATAGGCACTGCTCAACTCGTTTCAATAAATCGAGTACTAATACGGGTTGTGACAGGTATATATTGTTAGTAGTTTTGAAACGAATTCTTAATCGTAAACTACAACCCTATGTCACAAAATTTAATTTCTCAAATTCAATTATTCGCTTGTAATCGTGGTACTGTTGGATGGGATATACCCTCTGGTCAGTCACTACCTATAGCGACTAATACACCACTATTTGAATCAATAGGTACTGAATATGGTGGAAATGGAACCACTACTTTCGATATGCCAACGATGGCGCCTCTAAATAAGGTGAACTATTGTTGTAATACGGAAGACTCTGGGACTGATTATGTGGGGTTTTCTCCAATTATGGGTGAAGTTGTCTTGTGGTCTGGAATAGCAATCCCTGAAGGATGGTATATGTGCGACGGACAATTTCTAAACAATGCAGGGAACTCTGGTTTGTATTCAGTGATCGGAGATACCTTTGGTAGCCAAGGATCTGGACCAGAAAAATCTTTTGCAGTCCCTACAATTGCAAACCCAACATCGAATGACTATTTAAGATATATTATCTGTGGGTTTGGATCCCAAGCAAGTGATTTAGTAGGTTTTGCATCTTCAGTCATATGGTATGCCGGAAATGCAGATAGCCTTCCTACAGGATGGGAAAAATGTACAGGACAAGCCGTTGCTATTCGTTCAAACCCTACATTGTATTCTTTACTTGGAAATAACTATGGATCAACGGAGGTTTCCTTTAATTACCCAACCTTGCCTGACTTGGTTCCTGGCGTGTCAACACGAATGTCTGTAGACGGATTTTTCCCGCGACATATTTAATATTTTGAAAATCGTCTTAACTATTAAAAGCCCATATTAAAACATGGGCTTTGTTTTTGATTGTGTATTTGATGAATGTTGCTAACAAAACGGAAATCTTGGCTACATTATAAATGCACACCAGCGATTAGGAACTAGTACTATTCTTGCTTCATTTCAAAGGGCTACTTCGATAAACCTTTGCGCCTTAATTTATTTATATATGCAATCATTGGCTGAATATTTTCTCGCCTTACTCTTTTCTCTTTTCCCATTTTATATTTGTACAACTGACCAATGCCTACAAATTTAGATTTCTTTGAATGCCGAATCATAAAAGATAATTTATGAGGACCAACATTAAATCTCCAAAAGTCATGAAAGCCTCGGCGAGTATCCGCTTTGTCTAACATGTATACAAAATCACTAATGCCTTTTTTATACAACATGGCATATCCTCTAGCTTCACTTACATAAATGTTTAAGATGATGTATCTGTCATAATCCTTCGTTTCAACTAGGCTTATTTTCAAATCATCAAAGGTTTTACTTTCTACTGTTTTTACTTTTGTTTGTGCTTGACAATAGCCAATAAACAGGATGAATACGGGTAAAATGATATACTTTTTCATGCGATACATAGTGTTTTTTTCTTCTTCAAATATATCGAATTTTACATTCATAATAATTATTCAAATATATTCGTTTCCCTAAATGTTATCGCGTTTTGCAGAACAATCAGCAGTGAAATGGTATAGCTGTGTTTAGTACATCTATTTAGGGGTGCTGCTTTTTACAGTGACCGAGAAATTTATTTGCAAGCTTCCTAACAAAAATTATACTTTCAACTACCCTGTGGTACCAACGGATTTTCTATTCGATTTATATTAACTAAATTAGTTGTTTAATCAACGCTGAAAAAAGGTACATAAACACGTTGGCAAACATAAAAAACAACTATGAATAATGAAGTTTTTATTGATTATGCTAGTAAAAACACTAGATTTTTAAACCACCTAATAGATACTATAAGTTTATGGCTTCTA
>Ga0105356_10000233_pt1 | contig 50087 bp, 37 predicted proteins | sample GOMGulsemesocosm_3_FD_83502 | JGI IMG/M metagenome (GOLD analysis project Ga0105356, IMG submission 83502) | Methane-oxidizing microbial communities from mesocosms in the Gulf of Mexico - GOM9D Gulf of Mexico | ecosystem: Environmental > Aquatic > Marine > Cold seeps | place: Gulf of Mexico...
ATTAGACATAAAATGGTACCGCGTAGACAGTCGGACGCTGTTCGCCCTGCACTTTATTTCAGACATAAAAAAACCTCAACAATGTGAGGTTTGATTAGACATAAAATGGTACCGGTAGGCGGACTTGAACCGCCACGCCCGAAGGCAACGGATTTTGAATCCGTCGTGTATACCAATTTCACCATACCGGCATTTCATGTAGCTATCTAGTTGAAAACTAGATATGTGGTGGCATTATACCTAGGCTTGCTCCGTTGGCAAGAGTCAATTTCATTTTATAGTTCAAATAGGTGTTTCCGGCCACCGACAGCTTGATAATTGACCATGACGGCGTTTTAAGCTTAATAATACGCATTATTTTGTTCGATACAAAGCACGGGCTATTTGCTAGACTAAGCGCAATTTTTCCAAGGCTAGAACGATAATGACTCAAGAGAACCATGCAGATTTTCCGCGCGCCGGCTTTAAGCGACGTATCGGCGCACTATTATATGATTATTTAGTTGGTATGGCGGTTTATGCTGTGGCGCATTTTATTGGTTTCATCGTCATTGCGGTGCTAGCCAATCTAAATCCGACGGTTTGTGATGATGGGGCAGATATACAGCAATGCTTGATCACCAGCGATGTCTACTCTGGTTACCTTATCGCGGTAGTATGCTTGTTCTTTATTTGGTTTTGGACTCATGGCGGACAGACACTTGGCATGCGCGCATGGCGACTTAAGGTTCAACGAATGGATGGTAGTTCAATCACCACGCGCCAAGCGATGATCCGCTTATGTACTGGTTTTTTTGGCTTAGGAAATATCTGGTTGTGGTCGAAAGAGAGCGAGATGATGAGTCTGCAAGATCGGATGTCGGGCAGTGAAATAGTAGTGCTTAGCCTAGAGGCTAACAAGATTAAGAACTGGGATCAGTTATAACTCAGTTTATGATGTCACTAAAAAGGGAACCTCGGTTCCCTTTTTGCTAACTCAAGTTAGGCATTAGGCTCGCTTATTAAGGAAGTAAGCGGCAATACATAAGAATAACAAACTAGGCAATACAGCGCCAAAAACCGCTGGGATTTCATAGACCAAACTAATTGGCCCAAATGCCGAATTAGATAAGTGAAAGGCGAAACCGGTTATCACCCCCATCACAAGTCTAGCGCCCATGCTTACACTACGCAGCGGACCAAACACAAAAGACAATGCCAATAGCATCATCACCGCAACGGTTAATGGCTGCATCACTTTACGCCATAACGCCAAGTCATAACGTCCGGTCTCTTGTTTATTGGCCTTTAGATATTCCAGATAATCTGTCAGCCCTTGAATCGATAATGATTCAGGTTTAACCGTCACCACGCCAAGCTTGTCCGGTGTTAGACTCGATTGCCAAGTCAGTGTTGGGATATTGGTTATCGACGTCTTACGCTGACTAAATTTTGTTTGATTGACGTGTTCTAATACCCAATGATCATCAGAAAAACGTGCCACTTGCGCTTTAGTGACCTTGTTTAAGTTGCGATCTTTGAAATCGTAGATGGTGATTTGATTAAGCAAGCCGGTCTCAATGACTTTATGAACATGAACGAATCGTTCGCCATCTTTGGCCCACAATCCTTGTTTGCTTTTGATAAGGCTACCGCCTGATATCTCTTGTGTTCGCAGATTACGTGCTTCTCGCTCTGCCCAAGGCGCGCCCCACTCTCCCAGTATCATCACTAAGACCATCAAAGGAATTGCAGTCTTCATCACCGACAATATAATTTGTAGACGCGAGATCCCTGCCGCTTGCATCACCACCAATTCGCTATTGCTTGCCATCATACCCAAGCCAATTAATGCACCTAACAACGCCGCCATCGGGAAAAACATCTCGATGTCTCTTGGCACCATCAAAAAGACGAACGTAGCAGCGTCAAACATCGAATAAGTGCCTTGGCCAACGGATTTTAGTTGCTCGACAAATTTAAGCATCGAGCTAAGTCCAACCAAGATCAACAAACAAAAAGAAGTTGTTGAAGCAATAATTTTAGCAATGTACCAATCTAAAATTTTAATCATGTGTTGACGCCTTTCTTTTGCCAAAACGCGCTCTAAACATAACGCCGAACTCACGCTCCTTCATTAACAAGGAGAGCCCTAGGACAAAGGCGCTGATATGGATCCACCATAATCCAACGCTCATCGGGATCACTTCGTCTTCAAGCGCACTCCGCCCAGCCATTAACATCACGTAATAGCCCAAAAACAACATGATTGCCGGGAATAATTTAGCGAACTTACCTTGGCGAGGATTGACTCGAGCCAACGGTACTGCGATTAATGTTAAGAGTGGAATCGTCAATGGTATCGCGATACGCCAATGTACTTCAGCCATTGAATCCACATCTCCCTGTTCGATGAGTTGCATCAATGGAATGGCGCTTAATTTACGGCGACGCTGTTCCACTTCTTGTTCTTTAATCTGCATTTGGTAGCTTGAAAATTCAATTGATGAGGATTGCGCAACGCCAGCTTTCCCCTGATAACGCTTGCCGCCAGTGAGTTTTAATTGCTGTGAACCACTCACCTCTTCGATAACGCTTCCTTGCTCTGCGATGACCACACTAGAATCTTGAGACTCCTCATCTTCGCCGGGCATTTGCGCCACAAATACATTTTTCAACTGACCATCTTTAATCGACTCGACATAGATCACCGCTTTCCCATTCGAGGAATATTGAAAGCGCCCAGGTGACAAAGTAGAAATACCGGCGTCAGCTTGAGCAGCTTCCATCACCTGATATTCTTTTTCTTGTGCCCAAGGGCCTAGCCAAACACTATTTAGCCCAGATATTATCATCATAATAAAGGCAAGAATAAGGGTGACTCTTGTCACATACCATTCACTAATCCCTGTGGCATGCATAACGGTCATTTCACTGTCGGCATACATTCGGGAATGCGCCATCAAAATGCCAAGAAATAGACTTAAGGGAAGAATAAGGCCTGCGAGCTTGGGTAGATTAAGCGCTAGCAATGTCGCCACTAACGCACCAGGCAGCTCACCATCTACGGCGCTGCTCAAGATTCTCACAAACTTTTGACTAAGAAAAATCGCCATCAAGACGAAGAGCACAGCGAGCTGTGACTTAAGCGCTTCTCTTATTAAATAACTAAAAATAATCAAATGAGTTTCCCACTGCTAAACATATAATTTTACTGGAAACGGGCTATTTTTGCGGTAAACTACTCGTTTTAGCTAGTTTCATCACCCTATGATAGGATGTTAGCATACTAAATTAAATCAAGATTGGTTTAACACAAACTCAATAGACAAAATGCCCATAGAAATCTGTCGATTTACTATTATCTAATATTTATAAGCCTTTGTCTTTAAGAACTAGGAGAGCTCATGGAGTTTAATGTAAAAAGTGGTAGCCCGGAAAAGCAACGCAGCGCATGTATCGTCGTTGGGGTTTTTGAACCACGTCGACTATCACCTATCGCCGAGCAGTTAGATAAAATTAGTGATGGCTACATCAGTAACCTTTTGCGCCGTGGTGATCTCGAGGGTAAAGTAGGTCAAACGCTATTACTGCATCATGTAGACAACGTACTAAGCGAGCGCATTCTATTAGTTGGCTGTGGTAAAGAGCGCGAATTAGACGAGCGCCAATACAAGCAAATAATCAACAAAAGCATCAGTAAATTAAATGAAACCGGTTCGATGGAAGCGGTTTGTTTCTTAACTGAATTGCATGTTAAGGGCCGCGATACTTATTGGAAAGTTCGCCAAGCGGTTGAAGCAACAAATCATGGTTTATATGTTTTTGATGCATTAAAAAGTAAAAAAGACGAAACTCGCCGTCCGTTACGTAAATTAGTGTTTAACGTACCTACGCGCCGCGAATTGCCAGTAGGCGAGAGAGCGATTAAGCATGGTAATGCAGTATCAAACGGCATGAGCCTTTGTAAAGATGTTGCGAACATGCCGCCAAACATCTGTAATCCTGCCTATTTGGCCAGGCAGTCCCGTCAGCTGGGAGAATCGAGCGAGCGAGTAACCGTTGAGGTCATTGGCGAAGAGCAGATGGCGGAGCTCGGTATGGAGTCTTATTTAGCGGTTGGTCGTGGTAGTGATAATGAATCACAGATGACCATCATTAATTATAAGGGCGCGCCTAATCCTGATACCAAACCTATCGTATTGGTTGGTAAAGGTTTAACCTTTGACTCAGGCGGTATTTCAATCAAGCCAGGCGAAGGCATGGATGAAATGAAATACGACATGGGCGGCGCTGCTGGCGTATTAGGGACAATGAAAGCCCTGGTTGATTTAGAATTACCCATCAATGTGATCGGTATTTTGGCGGGCTGTGAGAATATGCCTTCGTCAAATGCTTATCGCCCGGGTGATATCTTAACCACCATGTCAGGTCAAACAGTTGAAGTACTCAACACCGACGCCGAAGGACGCTTAGTGTTATGTGATGTATTAACCTATGTCGAACGTTTCGAGCCTGAGCTCGTTATAGACACGGCCACCTTAACCGGTGCTGTTATTGTCGCGCTAGGCAAACATGCCTGTGGCCTACTGAGTAATCATAATCCACTAGCCCACGAATTATTGAACGCTGGCGAGCAATCAAGTGACCGCGCGTGGCGCTTGCCGATGTGGGATGAGTATCAGGATCAGTTGAGCAGCCCATTTGCGGATTTCACCAATTTAGGTGGCCGCGCCGCAGGTACAATTACTGCCGCCTGCTTCTTGTCGCGCTTTACCAAAAAGTATCAATGGGCGCATCTTGATGTGGCTGGTACTGCATGGAATAGCGGCGCTAATAAAGGGGCAACCGGTCGTCCAGTGCCTATTTTAACGCAGTTCTTAATGAACCGTGCTGATTCGGTTTCGACTGATTAAGCTAATTTAAACCCAAGATGGCGCTGCTTTGTAATGAAGTCAGTGCTTTCTTTTGATAATAAAAAGATATGGCTCAAGCAACATTTTATCATTTAACTAGCGACGGTGAAAACCCGAGTAGCGTTGCCGAAAAAACCTGTGAACTGGCAGGGCTTTGCTATGAGCAAGGTCAGCGAGTATTCATAGCGACCGACGATGTGACCACAGCAGAACAAATCGATGAACTGATGTGGCAACTACCGAGCGACAAGTTTATTCCGCATAATCTGCAAGGTGAAGGGCCGCATTATGGCGCGCCAATTGAAATAGGACACCAGCCGCCACAAGGGCGTCGTCACGTTTTAATTAATCTATGTCACCCTTTACCGCAATTTGCGGTAAACTTTAGCCAAATAATCGACTTTATTCCAAGCGAAGAAGAACAAAAGCAGCAGGCACGTGAACGTTTTCACCAATGCCGTGTGCTAAACTTCGCCCCGGTATTACATAAAGACTAATCACTTTAACTCCAACGCCTAACGTAGAATCTTTGATCATGGAAAAAACTTACAACCCACAATCTATCGAACAGACCATTTACAAAAAATGGGAAGGTAGCGACCAATTCAAGCCAAGTGGTGACACCAGCGCACCGAGCTATTGTATTTTATTGCCGCCACCGAATGTCACCGGTAGCTTGCATATGGGTCATGCTTTTCAGCATACCATCATGGATGCCCTAACACGCTATCACCGTATGGATGGCGATAACACGTTATGGCAACCAGGCACCGATCACGCTGGCATCGCAACACAAATGGTCGTTGAACGTCAATTAAACGCCCAAGGCCAGACCCGCCATGACTTAGGCCGTGAAAGTTTTGTTAAGAAAATTTGGGAATGGAAAGAAGAATCCGGCGGTACGATCACCAGCCAGATGCGCCGCCTTGGTACTTCGCCTGATTGGTCACGTGAAGCATTCACGATGGATGATGACCTATCGAATGCGGTACAAGAAGTGTTCATTTCACTGCATGACGAAGGACTTATTTACCGTGGCAAGCGCCTAGTAAATTGGGATCCAGAGCTACACACAGCCGTATCAGACTTAGAAGTCGTTAATACTGAAGAGCAAGGGCACATGTGGCATATGAGCTACCCGCTCAGTGATGGCAGCGGCGCACTCGTCGTAGCAACCACTCGTCCAGAAACCATGCTAGGTGATAGCGCTGTTGCGGTTCATCCAGAAGATGAGCGTTATGCTCACCTGATTGGTCAGCAGATCAAGCTACCACTGACCGGTCGTCTAATTCCAATTATTGGCGATGATTACGTTGAGCAAGATTTTGGTACCGGTTGTGTGAAAATAACTCCTGCCCATGACTTTAACGATTACGAGATGGGTAAACGTCACAATTTACCACTGATCAATATTTTGACGAAAGAAGCGACCATGAACATCGATTGCCCTGAGCAATACGTTGGCTTGGACCGTTTTGAGGCACGTAAGAAAATCGTTAGTGATTTAGAAGAACTTGGGTTATTGGTTGAAATAAAACCACACAAACTCATGGTGCCACGTGGCGATCGTACTAACGCTGTCATTGAACCATTACTGACCGATCAATGGTATGTAAAAGCCGAACCATTAGCAAAACCGGCCATTGAAGCGGTGCGCAGTGGTGAAATTAAGTTTGTCCCAGAAAACTGGGACAAAACTTACTACAACTGGATGGAAAACATCCAAGATTGGTGTATCTCACGTCAGTTATGGTGGGGACATCGCATCCCGGCTTGGTATGACGAGCATGACAAATTTTATGTTGGCCGTGATGAAGCCGATGTTCGCTCCAAGAACAACTTAGGTCCTGAGATTAAGTTACGCCAGGATGAAGACGTACTTGATACTTGGTTCTCGTCGGCATTGTGGCCATTTGCGACCATGGGCTGGCCTGAGAAGACTGAAGATTTAGAGACATTTGTACCAAGTTCGGTGCTGGTAACCGGTTTTGACATCATTTTCTTTTGGGTTGCCCGTATGATCATGATGACCAAAAAATTTACTGGCAAGGTACCTTTCAAAGAAATCTATATCACCGGTCTTATCTGCGATGAAAATGGCAACAAGATGTCTAAATCGAAAGGGAATGTACTCGATCCTATCGATCTACTCGATGGCATCACCATCGAAGACTTAGTCTCTAAGCGTACTAAAGGCATGATGCAGCCACAAATGGCTAAGAAGATTGAGAAGGCAACCCGTACTCAATTCCCAGAAGGTATCGATTCATACGGCACCGATGCACTGCGCTTTACCTTTGCGTCACTTGCCTCTGCTAACCGTGAAATCAGCTTTGATCTCGGCCGCGTAGAAGGTTACCGTAATTTCTGCAACAAACTTTGGAATGGTAGTCGCTATGTATTAATGCATACCGAAGATCAAGAATTCATCAGTGGTGACGATCATGAATTTAGCCTCGCCGATCGCTGGATCCAAGCCAAGCTTCAAGAAGTAACGACGCAGTACCGTAGCCACCTTGATACTTACCGTTTTGATTTAGCGGCGCAATGTATCTACGAATTTACGTGGAATCAATTCTGTGGTTGGTACCTCGAATTAACCAAGCCGGTATTATTCAAAGGTAACGAAGTACAGCAAAAAGGCACACGTAAAACACTATCACTCGTGCTTGAAACTACCTTACGCCTGCTTCACCCATTAATGCCTTACATCACTGAAGAGATTTGGCAACGTGTGGCTCCACTAGCAGGGATCAATGGCGATACCATCATGAGCCAACCATTCCCTAAAGCTGACGCCGCGCTAATGGATGAAACGGCACTCAATGATCTTGAGTGGGTTAAAGAGTTTATCGTCGGTATTCGTAATATTCGTGGTGAAATGGACATTAGTCCAAATAAACCGCTCAATGTATTGCTTAAAAACGTATCTGACATCGATCAGCGCCGTTTAGATGATAATCAAGCGTTCTTACAAGCCTTGGCTAAAATTGAAAGCTTTACCGCGCTAGCTCAAGATGAGCAAGCACCAGCATGTGCGACAGCACTTGTTGGACAAATGGAAATTCTTATTCCAATGGCGGGTCTTATCGACAAAGATGCCGAGTTAACCCGAATTAACAAAGCACTTGAAAAGATTACTAAAGATCTCAGTCGTACCGCTGGCAAATTGTCTAATGAGCGCTTTGTTAGCAAAGCACCAGAAGACGTTATTGCCAAAGAGCGTGAAAAATTAGCCGAAATGGAAGCCACTGTTGCTAAATTAAAAGAGCAGCAAGCGACGATTGAAGCGCTATAGTTTAAATATCGGTCAATTTAGATAGCCCAAACTAAATAAAAGGCTCTGTTCCCGTTAATTGTTGTTATGCGGCTAATTAATTGAAAGCGTTGGTATTTGATAAAGCAAGCTTGAACAGCAGGGATGCTGCTCCAGAGCCTCGAACGTAGGTAGAACCCTAATGCCCGCATTAGGAAGTCCGCCGAAGTAGCGATGGATTTACGGCGTCTTGCTGTTCAAGTGACAACACTTTAATACAACAGAGCCAAATAAAAAGGCCATTGAATAATATTCAGTGGCCTTTTTTTGTGTGTTTTTCATTCAACTTTGTGCTCTTTTTATTAAAAAGCGACTAAGCTAAAAATTAACGTACTCAACAAGAGAATGTTTAAAATATGAAATCACTTAAAGTTTCTGATTATATGGTTCACCAACCAGCCACTTTTCTTGCCACTATGACCATAGAGGCTGCGGTAGAATTATTCCTTGAAAAACCACAAATTGGCGGGCCAGTACTAGATAACGAGCGACATGTTATCGGTTTTCTTTCCGAACAAGACTGCCTTTCCAGCATGCTTGAAGCCACTTACATGGGCGAGTCCCACGTCATCGTCGCCGACAAGATGCGCCACGATGTACTCACCGTCAAACCTGACGAATCCATTCTCGAAGTGGCTAAAACCATGACCCAAAATAAACCCAAGGTTTATCCGGTGGTCGATGAGAATAATCTGATGCTAGGTATCATCTCGCGTCATGATGTACTCAATGCAATCGATGTTCATCTAAAATCCAACTACGAAAAAGGCCATGCACGTTTGGTTTAGTTTTTAGACTGAAATAAAACTATTGATGTTTTGTAACACTAGTTAGTAATTCACTAAGCGGGTAACTGATGATATCGACAGATTTTTTAGTGTACTTTATTGCGGTTTTTGTTCTCACTATCACTATGTTGATAATCTCTACGCTGCTTAATCCAAAATCAGTAAAACGGAAGAATGTGCTACCTTTTGAGTCAGGTATCGTGCCGCAAGGCGACACTGCATTACGCTGGCGTATCGACTACTTTGTGGTCGCTATCTCATTTGTGATCTTCGATATTGAAGCGGTGTTTATCTATCTATGGTCAATCGTCGTGTTAGAAGCAGGGTGGATTGGTTTCTTTAGCACGAGTTTCTTTATTTTAGTACTGCTTGCTGGTCTAGTTTACGAAATTAAACAACAAGCCTTTGCTTGGGGGTTAAGAGAAAACGATGCGCTGGAAACTAACAAAACCCGATGAAATACCCACTGTCTCGATAACGGATGGCAATGACGTTTCATCAGAGTTTGACGATAACATCTTAATGGCTAAGTTAACCGATCTAGTTAACTGGGGTCGCAGTAATTCGATTTGGCCATACAACTTTGGCCTCTCGTGTTGCTATGTTGAGATGGCGACCTCCTTTACCAGTGTTCACGATATCGCGCGCTTTGGTTCTGAAGTGATTCGAGCCACCCCACGCGAGGCAGATTTGATGGTGATATCAGGCACCGTCTTTCTCAAGATGGCACCGGTCATTCAACATCTTTATGATCAGATGCTCGAACCCAAGTGGATTATTAGCATGGGATCGTGCGCTAATTCCGGTGGGATGTATGATGTGTACAGCGTCGTACAAGGAGCAGACCGATTCTTACCGGTCGATGTATATGTTCCCGGCTGCCCTCCTCGCCCCGAAGCGCTCATCTATGGGCTAAATTTACTGCAACAGGCAATTAAAGAAGGTTATCCTAAACAGGCCCGCCCATTAAATAGGGTGGTGACGCCCCAAGAAATAGCCGACTTCACCCCTCCCAATATGCGAGATATTAAGCAACAGCAGCGTAATCAAGCCACCAAATTCGATCCACCTGACCGAGTCTAAGCCCATGCTTAATACTGCGACTCTGCCACAACACTCACTACTCCTTCACCTCGAAGAAACAGTCGGTGCTGAGCAATTAACGACGCAATCAACGTGCGATGGCATTGTTACCCTGTGGCTAAAGTCATCCCTATTAGCTAGCGTCTTAGAGCAAGCAAGAGCCGAATCATACGACCTACTATTTGATTTATATGGCGTGGATGAACGCCTGCGTAATAATACAGAAAATCTACCGTTAAGCGATTTTACCGTGGTTTACCATCTATCGTCACTCGCTCTTGGCTGCGATATTCGCTTTAAAGTGGCCGTTGCCGCCAGTCAATGCAGCGTGCCGAGTATTTGCCAGCAGTGGCCTAATGCCAATTGGTATGAGCGAGAAGTATGGGATTTATTTGGGATTAAATTCGAGGGCCACCCTCACCTCACCAGAATATTACTGCCGCCAGATTATCACGGACATCCACTGCGCAAAGAGTTTCCGTGCCGTGCTACGGAAAAAAATCCCTATTGCCCGACCCCACAGGAGCAAGAAAAACTACAACAAGATCTCAAATTCAGCCCTGCCAGTTGGGGCATGAAACAACAAGGTAAAGATCATGACTACATGTTTCTTAATCTTGGTCCTAATCACCCCAGCGTACACGGCGTCTTTCGCATTGCCTTGCAGCTCGATGGTGAGCATATTATCGATGCCGTCCCCGACATTGGCTACCACCACCGCGGCGCGGAAAAAATAGCGGAACGCCAATCATGGCACGGCTTTATCCCTTATACCGACCGCATCGATTATCTCGGTGGGGTGATGAATAACCTACCTTATGTGATGGCGCTAGAGCAGCTTGCCGGTATCGAGGTCTCAGAGCGGGTCAAATGTATTCGCGTGATGTTAAGCGAGTGTTTTCGCATTCTTAGTCATATGTTGTTTTTCGGCACCTTTGCTCAAGATCTTGGTCAACTGTCACCGATTTTCTATTTGTTTGTCGACCGCGAGAAATTGTTTGCGATTATCGAAGCGATCACTGGGGCGCGCATGCATCCAAGCTGGTTTAGGATCGGTGGCCTAGCGCAAGATTTACCCCAAGGTTGGGATAAGATGATGCAAGAGTTCGTCAATTATTTTCCCGCCAGACTCGACCATTACCAATCGATGGTGATGGACAATTCAATTGTTAAAGCGCGTTCAGTAGGTATTGGTGCCTATGATACCGCGCAAGCCATTGAATGGGGAGTCACGGGTCCCGGACTTCGCGCCACAGGCAGCGATTTCGATTTACGAAAATCTAAGCCGTACAGTGGCTATGAGAACTATGATTTTGCAGTGATTAGCAGCAACAACGGCGACTGTTATGACCGTTGTGCAGTGCGCGTTGAGGAAATGCGCCAGAGCCTTAAGATCATTAAACAATGTATCGATTTTATGCCGCAAGGCTCTTACAAGTGTGAGCACCCACTGACTACACCACCAAACAAACTCCACAGTAAGCAGGATATCGAAACCCTAATTCAGCATTTTCTTAATGTCAGTTGGGGCGGCGTGATGCCCGTTGGCGAAACAACTTTTGCGGTGGAAGCGACCAAGGGGATTAATAGCTATACCCTAATTAGTGATGGTGCGAGCACCAGCTATCGCACCCGTATTCGAACCCCGTCCTTTGCCCATTTGCAGATGATCCCCCAATTGGCGCGTGGCGTGATGGTGGCAGATCTAATCGCGATAATTGCCAGTATCGATTTTGTAATGGCGGATGTGGACAGGTGATGAGAGGCCGGAGTTGATGTGATGTTGGCAAGGGGGTTGGTGTTGGTGCGGGTGAGCAGGCTGGTAATTCAAAGACGCTAAGCACGCCGTGAATACGTCCATGTAGGCTTGGGGTTGGCATCCGTGCCAACGACAGCTCGCTTACTTTAATCAACCAGCCTCAGCCGAGATGGCCGCAGTTAATGATAAAAATAAAGGTGACCTATGAATAACGATAATACCGATCACCCACCGACTGACTTAACCATTGCGGTTAATCGGCCGGGTGAACTAACGGCGCTTGAGCAGGAGCGTCTTACGGTGTTATTGGCTCATTGTGTTGAGCCTAGTGGTGTATCTATTGATGCCTTGATGTGTGTGCAGCAAAGTCGTGGCTGGATCAGCGACCAAACCCTAGCGGCGATTGCGCAGTTTATCGGGGTCAGCGAAGCGGCGCTCGATAGTGTCGCTACCTTCTATAATCTGATATTTCGCCAACCGGTGGCCAAGGTGGTGCTGCACCCTTGCAATGGCATGTCCTGTCATTTAATGGCCGGTGAGCAAGTTGAGAAAGCAATTAGTCAATGCTTAGGAATTGAGCTGGGACAAAGTTGCCGGGACAATCAATTTACGCTGATACCGCTGCCCTGCCTTGGGGCTTGCGACAAGGCCCCGGTGATGATTGCCGATAAAATATTATTTGAGTTAATCAAAGTTGAACAGGTACCACAAATACTCAACCAGCTCATTACAAGGCAGGCTAACGATGAATGATCCTACGCCTACTATAACTCCACCAAGTAAACCAATGACTCGTTTTGTCGATGGTCAGCAAGATAGCCATCGCCTTGAGCAATACCAACGTCACGGTGGCTACCTTGGTTTTAAACACGCACTAACCTTGACCGCTGATGAAGTGTTGCAACAGGTTAAGGATTCTGGCTTACGCGGTCGGGGTGGTGCAGGCTTTCCCACCGGATTAAAATGGAGCTTTATGCCACAAGGGGATGATACGCCAACCCCGAAATATCTCATTGTGAACGCCGATGAAATGGAGCCGGGAGCCTTTAAAGATCGCTACTTATTGGAGCAGACTCCTCACCAAATCATCGAAGGATTATTGATTGGCGCTAAAGCGGTTAATGCCGATATTGGCTACATTTTCATTCGCGGCGATTATTACCTAGCTATTGAACGGCTCGATGAGGCCTTGCAACAATGTCGCGAGCACCACCTCATTGGCTCGAATATTTTGGGCAGTGGCTTTAATTTCGAAATCCATCTCCATACCAGCGCCGGACGCTATATCTGTGGCGAAGAGACCGCACTCATTAATTCGTTAGAGGGCAAGCGCGCAGTCCCGCGAGCAAAGCCGCCGTTTCCGCAAGTCTCCGGTCTGTGGGGCAAGCCAACCATTGTTAATAACGTAGAGACCTACTGTAATCTGCCGCATATCTTGTTATTTGGGGTGCAATGGTATCAATCGCTCGGTCGCTGCAAAGACTTTGGCACTAAGCTGTTTGGGGTTAGTGGTCGTGTTAAAAACCCAGGTTTGTGGGAATTGCCGATGGGCACGCCGATTGGCGAGATCATCAACGAACACGCCCAAGGTATGTGTGACGGTTATCAGCTGAAAGGTTTTTTACCCGGCGGAGGCTCCACCGATTTCTTACTGCCTGAGCATCTTGATACACCGATGGACTACGACGCCATCGGCAAGATACGTAGCCGTATGGGAACGGGCACCATCACGATATTGGACGACAAATACTGCCCAATCAGGCTGGTGTTAAACCTGTTGAAATTTTTCGCACAAGAATCCTGTGGTTGGTGTACTCCCTGTCGTGATGGCCTGCCGTGGGCGGTGTCATTACTCGAAAAGATTGAACGGGGTGACGGCCAAGCCGCTGACATAGAACAGCTAATCGATATCACAAAATTTGCCGCGCCTGGCAATACATTTTGTGCGTTAGCCCCTGGTGCCGTGGAGCCTTTACAAAGTGCACTACGATTTTTCCTCGAGGATTTCGAGCAGCACATTGAGAAAAAATGCTGTCGCTATCGGCAGGAGCATCGCCATGACTAAACGTGTCAACATCACCATCGACGGCCAAGATTTTTCGGTAGACAGTAGCAAAAACCTACTGCAAACCTGTTTAGAACTGGGTGTTGATTTGAGTTATTTTTGCTGGCATCCCTCGCTTGGTAGTGTAGGGTCGTGTCGTCAGTGTGCAGTACTGATGTTTCAAGACAAGGATGACCAACGCGGCCGTATCACTATGGCCTGCATGACGCCTGTTAGCGATAACATGATAATTTCGGTTACGGATCAAAAAGCCAAAGATTTTCGCGCCACCAATATCGAGGCACTAATGACCAATCATCCACACGATTGTCCGGTGTGTGAGGAAGGTGGCGACTGTCATTTACAAGACATGACGTTAATGTCAGAGCATATAAACCGCCGTTTCGATGGTGATAAGCGCACCCATAATAACCAAGATCTTGGCCCGCTGATTAATCATGAAATGAATCGCTGCATTGGCTGTTATCGTTGTGTGCGCTTCTATCGCGATTATTGTGGTGATGACGATCTCAATGTCTTTGGCTCTAAGAACCAAATATACTTCGGTCGCGCCACGCCCGGTACGTTGGAAAGCCATTTTAGCGGTAATCTGTGTGAAGTTTGCCCTACGGGTGTGTTTACCGACAAAACCTTTAGTGAGCATTATGCTCGTAAATGGGATCTGCAATCGAGCCCTACGATTTGTCAGCATTGCAGTCTGGGTTGTAACACCTATACCGGCTCGTATAACAACACCGTGCGTAAGATATCTAATCGTCATCACGAGCAGATTAATGGCCACTTTCTGTGTGATAAGGGGCGATTTTCTTATCAATATGCCGACAATGAACAACGAGTAACCCACCCGATTGAACGCAGTAAAGCCACCAATCAATCGCTGGCCATCGATAGCACCACTGCGCAATGTCAACTTAAGCAATGGTTAACACAAAGTGATGGCGATATTGTGGCATTGGGCTCAGCAAGAGCGAGCATTGAAAACAACGCGGCCTTAGTCCGCCTCGTTGAACCATATTCCAATGCGGCTTTTTATGCCGATTGTAGTGATCATCAACTTGGCTTAGCCCAGCAACAAATTCAATTTTACCAACAGTCCCGTCTCGCCCCTTGCTCTTTAACACAAGTCGAAACAGCGGACTGCGCGCTAATTATCGGCGAAGACGTGGTCAATACCGCGCCACGATTAGCGCTTTGTATTCGCCAAATGGTACGTAATCTCGGGTTAGCACAGGCGGCCGCAATAGGCATCGCACCTTGGCTTGATCAGGCAGTGCGTAATGTAAGCCAACGCCAAACATCGTCCTTATTTGTTATCGCCACCACGCCATCTGAATTATCCGATATAGCCAGTGCCAGTGAGCCAATGAGCCATCAACAACAACGCCATTTACTGACTCAAATTAAAGATTATCTCACCGATAGCACCGCAAGCTGTGAGCCGCTTGCGGTGAAAATAGCTCAAGCATTAGCTACGGCCGACCGGCCATTAATTATTAGTGGTAACAGCGATAGCGATTTAACGAACCAACGTTTGATCCAAGATATTTGTGTGCTTTTACAATCAACTGCCCAAGCCCCATTGATCCATTATCTATTACCGGCGGCCAATTCACAGACGCTAGCAATAATGAGCGCGCCGGGTCAGGGCATAGATAGCCTCATCAAACACATTAGGCAGACTCCACCCAAATTATTATTGATCCTTGAGGCAGATTTAGACTGGCTGCTCTCGACATCTAAAGCTCAAGCAATTTATCAGCAATGGTTTGAGCAGATAGAACATGTGGTGGTTATCGATCATCTCATGAGCGCCACGGCGCAGATGGCCGATTTAATTCTGCCCAGCGCTAGTGGTATTGAACAGCAAGGCTGCTGGCTCAACTCCCAAGGTGTGATCCAGCTTTCTTCAGCTAATATAGCCAGTAGTGATGATCGCAAGCCGGCTTGGTTATGGTGCCTTGAGCCACACCTACATGACCAACAGGAGCAATATCAAGTACTTCTAACGTGGTGTAGTGAGCGCTTTCCACTTCTTAGCGGCATCGCGCAATGTCAGGCGCAACAAGTCTGTGAGTTTAAGCTCGCGCGCCAATCATTTAGAGCCTCTGGGCGTACTGCAATCAACGCAAATGTCGATGTTAAAGAATATCCACCAGCGACCGACCCCTTGTCCAACCTACAGTATTCGATGGAAGGCGTCGCGCCATTTCGGCAGCATAACACCGACAGTAAAACCGCTAGCGGTGCCTATATCTGGCAGCCGAAATGGAATTCAGGTCAGGCCATCAATAAGAAACTCGATAATGAGTGCGGCAGTGCTTTAAGCTGTAGCATATTCCCCGGCCCAGCGTTGGAGACAAGCAGCGACAATTGTGTTGTCGCGCGACCCGCGGTGCAATCCAAAGAATTTGAACTAGTGGCACAACAGCAGTTTTATGCCAGCAATGAGTTATCTCATTACTGCCCTGCACTGGAACAACTGATTGAAGGGGCGTCAGTACAATTAAATCAACGGTGCGCGGATTTATTAGCATGGCAACCTGGCTACTGTTGCACCATCACCAGTGGCGAGCATCGCTTAACATTACCCTGTCACATTGACCCGCAATACCCCAGCCGCACCTTAGGTGTCGACGAGCAGAGCTATAAAACTCTTGGCGATATCAATAATCACTCACTGAGCGCGGGCCAACTCGTGATGCATCCACCACAAGGCGAGCAAAAATGAGTGCCTGGTTAACGCCCCTAATCATCTTGGTATTGCTGCTACTAGCTGGCGCGTGGTCAACGTGGTTAGAGCGTCGCCTGTTAGGATTGTGGCAAGACAGGTTAGGCCCTAATCGAGTCGGTCCTTTTGGTCTTGGGCAGGTGATTAGCGACATGATAAAAATATTCACCAAGGATGACTGGAATCCGCCATTTGTCGACAAACCGGTATTTATTATTGCGCCAATGATCGTGATGATAATGATGCTGCTTGGTTTTGTGATTATTCCGTTTTCACCAACGCTTATTATCGCCGACTTTGATCACGCCTTGTTATTTTTCTTTGCCATTAGCTCATTAGCGGTTTATAGCGTGATGCTAGCGGGGTTCTCCTCTAACAGTAAATATGCGTTACTCGGGGCGATGCGCGCCGCCGCTCAAATGTTAAGTTATGAAGTATTCATGGGGCTTTCGGTGATGGGTGTGGTGATCTTATCTGGCTCATTTAGCTTAACGCACATTGTATTAGCACAAGCCGACGTATGGTTTATTGTCACTCAACCATTAGGATTTTTATTGTTTCTAATCGCTGGCGTCGCAGAGAGCCATCGTGCCCCCTTTGATTTACCAGAAGCAGAGACCGAGATTGTTGCCGGCTTTCATACCGAATACTCAAGCATGAAATTTGGGATGTTTTTTATCGCCGAATACCTTGGGGTTATTCTAATTTCAGCGATGATCACCACCCTATATTTCGGTGGCTGGCAGGGACCGTTGCTCCCTCCTTTATTGTGGTTTCTACTTAAAACAAGTTTCTTCGTCTGCTTCTTTATCTTACTGCGAGCAGCGATCCCAAGACCCAGATACGATCAGCTCATGAGCTTAGGGTGGAAAATATTGTTACCACTGAGTCTTGCCAACATATTGTTAACTGGCGCATGGGCGCTATATAGCGTGTAAATGGAGGTGCCATGTTTAGTCAATTAAGAACTTTATTTGATGTGTTAAAACATACTTTGACCAAGAGTGATACTCGCCAGTATCCCGAGGTTAAACCTTATTTGGCACCGCGTTATCGTGGTCGTATTGTGCTAACCCGCGATCCCGATGGCGAGGAGCGCTGTGTCGCTTGTAATCTTTGTGCCGTATCCTGTCCGGTCGATTGTATTGCGTTACAAAAAACGGAAGATCAGGATGGCCGCTGGATGGCCGAAACATTTCGGATTAACTTCTCCCGTTGCATCATGTGCGGTTTTTGTGAAGAGGCCTGTCCGACCCACGCGATTCAACTGACCCCAGATATCGAGATGGCCGAGTACGATCGTCAAAACCTAGTCTATGAAAAAGAGCACCTATTGATCGATGGTCCCGGTAAATACCATGACTACAATTTCTACCGCGTCAGTGGCAAAGCCATTGCGGGCAAGGAGAAGGGAGAAGCAATCAATGAAGCAAAACCGATTAATGTGAGGGGCTTGCTACCATGATAGAGACTCTGTTTAAGCTAAGCGATTTTCTGCTGCAGCGAAACGCATCCATTAAATTCCGTCTGCTCGACGCAAAGAAATATTACTTCGAATGCCGAAAAGCGCATAAATACTTCCCTGTAGCTCTGTTTTTCGTCCATGAAAAAATGTTTTCTCCATTTCAAAGCAACATTTCTCTAATCAAATTATCAAAAAGAACTAAACCCAAGCACGAAGTATTCGGCAACCAGTGGCGGGTTAATAATGCCAACAACGCGGCCGATCCCATCAATGTTGGAGGTTTACTACCATGATAGAGATACTGTTTATCCTCAGCGCGGTTATTGCCTTGGCGTGCGCGCTGATCACTGTGACCAGCCATAATGCGGTGCACGCATTGTTGTTTATGGTCGTAATGATGCTGGCCATTGCACTCATTTTTTATTTATTAGGCGCGCCTTTTGCGGCCGCTTTGCAAGTCATTGTCTATGCTGGGGCGATTATCGTGCTATTTATCTTCGTGACCATGATGCTGCATCAAGGTCAGCGCAGTATTGAAAGCGAGCATCAATTGTTTAGTCTACGCCGAGCAGGACTCCCTATGCTGCTGTCATTAGTGCTATTTATTGAGGTGGTGGTATTACTTTATAGTGGCGAGCAAAACGCGCTCAGCACGTCAGCTAACAGCGACAGTACCAAGGAGGTTGGGATGCTGCTATTTGGCCGCTATCATCAACTGATCATACTTGCCGCACTGATGTTGCTTAGTGCGCTGATTGGCGCGATTCATATTGCGACGCCGAGCAACCCCGTACAAGGAGAGCAATAATGACACTGCCTCTAAGTTGGCTAATTAGCTTCAGTCTAGCGCTCTTCGCTATTGGCGTCTTTGGCGTGGTGGCACGTCGTAATCTTATTTTTATGTTGATCTCAATCGAGATAATGCTTAATGCGGTGGCGCTATTATTTGTCGCTGGTGCCACCATGCATCCGGGCAGTGATGGTCAGATCATCTATCTATTGATCCTCGCGATGGCGGCGGCCGAAATAGCCATCGGTCTGGCGCTCGTTATTACGATGTTTCGCCGCTGGCACAGTCTAGATATCGACATTTTGTCGAAGATGCGAGGGTAACCGATGCTAGAGTCCTTGTTATTACTCATTCCTGCCCTGCCGTTATTTGGCGCACTAACGCTACTTTGTTTGCGGTTACCACGGCAAGTAGCAACATGTATTGCACTGTCGAGTATTGGTCTTTCGGCGCTAGCAGTGCTATTTATTCAATGGCAAACCGCCAGTGATTTTACGCCGATTAAAGCCAGTTGGGGAAGTTGGCTAACGGTGGACACATTCGAACTAAATTTTACCTTCTATCTCGATGGTTTGTCACTGATGATGATTAGCATCATCTGCGGTGTTGGCTGGCTCATTCATATTTTCTCGGCTGCATTTATGGCAACCGACCAGGGCCACCAGCGCTTCTTTGCCTACCTCAATCTCTTTGTCGCGGCGATGTTAGTATTAGTGTTGGCTGACAATCTATTACTGTTGTATTTAGGCTGGGAAGGCGTGGGGCTTTGTAGCTATCTCTTGATCGGGTTTTGGCATACCAAGCGTGCCAATAATATTGCCGCCAATAAAGCCTTTATTATGACGCGAGTCGGTGATACGGCTATGCTTATCGGCTTGTTACTGCTGTTTTGGCAATTTGGCAGTCTCAATATCGAACACATCAACCAACAAGCGGCACAACTGCCCTCTAATGGCGAATTAGTCAATCTGAGCTGCTTGTTGTTATTCATTGGCGCGGCAGGCAAGTCGGCACAGTTTCCACTACAAAACTGGTTACCTGATGCGATGGCTGGTCCGACGCCAGTCAGCGCACTTATCCATGCCGCCACCATGGTCACCGCCGGTATTTACCTTATCGCGCGCCATGCTTCGCTGTTTGCCAGCGCGTTAGAGGTACTCAATATTATTGCCATTGTCGGCACAATAACATTATTGCTCGGCGCTAGTGCCGCGATGGTGCAATCGGATCTCAAACGGATCTTAGCCTATTCCACCATTAGCCAGCTCGGTTATATGTTTTTAGCGTTGGGGGTAGGAGCCAATGCTGCGGCCAGTTTTCATTTGATGACCCATGCATTCTTTAAAGCGTTATTATTTCTAGCCGCAGGCGCACTTATTCACTGCCTAGCTCATCAACATAACATCTACAAGATGGGCGGACTGCTCAAGAAAATGCCCATCGTTAGCGTCGCTTTTATCATCGGTTGCGCCGCGTTGTCCGCCTTGCCAATGCTCTCTGGTTTTTTCAGTAAGGAACTCATATTAAGTCACGTTATTGAGCAGGGTCATCATTGGTTATGGCTCGGCGGTGTACTCGGCGGATTTTGTACCGCTTTTTATAGCGCGAGACTGATCTTACTGGTGTTCTTTGGGCCGGTGCAGCAAGTACCAGACCGTCCGATCCCTAAATTGATGAGTGTGGTGATGGCATGCCTCATCCTATTGAGCCTACTTGGCGGCATACTGCCCGCAAGCATCGCACTACAATTTCCAGCATCAACGCCACAACTGTCATTACTAACCCACTATCTACCCATTGCTTCCCCGTTCCTCGCCATCACCCTCGCCTATGTCTGCTGGCGCCGCGGAGTATTTACCGCACCAATAACCTCACCGTTTCGTAAAAATTTTCACCAAGTATTACTCGATGGCTGGCGCTTTGACTCGTTGTATAATACGTTATTTGTCCGTCCATATTTTTCACTCACTCGGATAAATAGACACGATATTATCGATACCTTTTATCGTGCCATCGAGACAATGATGGTAGCGCTCCATCGTTTGAGTAGTAGCACCCAGAATGGATCATTACGACTGTACAATGCGAGTATCATTTTATTTGTGGTGGTCGGTGTCGCTTGGTTAATACTAACAGGGGGCGCGACATGAATTTATTACTCCTATTGTTGCTGCCAATTATGGGGGCGGGCATTGCGTGGCTCAGTGGACGCTATCATGACAACGCACCACGATTCATAGCCTTGGTCACCTTGCTGCTCTGTCATCTGCCGTTGGTTAACATCTGGCTAAATCGTGCTGACGACACCCTATGGTTAGCGACTATTAACATCCCTTGGCTCAGCCGTTTGAACTTAGATCTCCACTTTGCTGTCGATGCCTTAAGCTTGCTGTTAGTCGCCTTAACCCTATTTATCGCGTTGTTAGCACTATTGGCTTCATGGCAGGAAATTAGCCATAAAAGCGGATTATTCTATCTCAATTTACTACTCACTATCGCCGGTATTATCGGCGTATTTATGAGCTTAAACCTACTGGTTTTCTTCGTGTTCTGGGAAGTGATGCTGGTGCCGATGTTTTTCTTAATTAACATTTGGGGTCATGAAAATCGCCATTATGCCGCCCTAAAGTTTCTTATTTTCACCCAATTTGGCGGTCTGCTTATGCTCATTAGCATCTGCGCACTAAGCGTTATCCATCTGCAACAGACCGGCAATTGGAGCTTTGATTATCTACAACTTAGCCAACTTAGCCTAAGCAATCTACAGCAAAACTGGCTCGCACTGGGCTTTATGTTGGCCTTCTTGGTCAAGCTGCCCGCATTGCCATTTCATAGTTGGTTACCGGACGCCCACACCCAAGCTCCTACCGGTGCCAGTATTATTCTCGCTGCCGTGTTACTAAAAACCTCCGCCTACGGCATTATCAGATTTGTCTTAGCCTTATTTCCACAATTTAGCAGCGAATTTGCCGGCGTTATTAACACCATTGCGGTAGTGGGGATCATCTACGGCGCCTGCCTCGCGTTCGCACAGACGGATCTCAAACGGCTCGTTGCCTATTCGAGTATAAGCCACATGGGCTTTGTGCTGCTGGGATGCTTCTCGCTCAATGCACTAGCGTTGCAAGGCGCTATTGTCCAAATGATTGCGCACGGCCTCACTTCCGCCGGATTGTTTGCGGTGGCTGGAATGATCCAAGTACGTTATGGCACGCGGGATCTGACTAAAATAGGTGGCCTCGCCCAGCAATTACCGCAATTGGCAGGCTTGGCGATGATCCTGACCATTGCCACCTTAGGCATGCCTGGTTTTGGTAATTTTGTTGGCGAGTTTTTGGTCTTACTTGGCAGCTTTGAGCATTATAAGGTCTTTAGCATCATCGGCGCGGCCGGATTAATATTCTCTGCCTGTTATTGTTTAGTGGTGATCCATCGCTGCTTTTGGGGGCCACTAAAAACTGCTGAACGTCATGAGTCGCAGGATCCAGTTCAAGACGTTAGCGCCCGTGAACGGTTATCTCTGATTAGCTTAATTGTGGCGCTGATTTTCCTTGGATTACAACCCCAACCCATACTTAATCTAACCGCCAGGCTAAGCCAACAGATAGGCAAACAGCTCAATGCACAGCAATCAGTGCAGCAGACCAATATCACTATTACACAGGAGCAGGCGCGATGAATATGCAACTAGCCCCGATAACCCTACTGATCGTAAGTTCACTGATCTTAGTGTTAATGATCGCCTTTAATAATGATCTAAGACGTTGCCATTGGTTTACCGGGCTTGCGTTAATCGCAACATTGGTGATGCAAGTCATCATGTTGAAGGCTCCGTCACAGAGCGTCCTGCTATTAGACTTTTCGCCGTTTAACACCGCTTTATGCATACTAGCGCTAATGCTCGTGTTTATTATTTACTGGCCGCTGCAACGTTGGCTTAACGAAAATCCCACCTCACCGGGACAATTCTATCTGTTGCTGCATTGGTGTACTATAGGGGCGTTGGTGATGATCCTCGCCAATCACTTCGCTATATTTTTTCTCGGGTTGGAATTACTCAGCCTATCGCTTATCGCTTTAGTCGCCTATCAATGCCCCGAACAACAAGACACCGATCACGCGATAGAAGCTGCGGTTAAGTATCTCATCTTATCCGCCATCGGCTCGGCGGTGATCTTACTCGGTTTCGCGTTACTCTACCTTAACAGCGGCAGCCTCTATCTCGATGCGTTTGGCATCGAGCAAGCAACGACACTCCTGCCATACTGGCTGATCATCGGTGCAATACTGTTTATTCTTGGCGGCATGCTCTTTAAATTATCATTGGCTCCGTGCCACCTGTGGTTTGCAGATTTATTACAAGGCGCGCCAACGCCAGTCGCCGCACTGCTAAGTACGTTGTCAAAGCTGGCCATTTTTAGTGTGCTGTTTAAGCTATTTTTATTCAATGGCTGGTTCAAAATAGGCGTTATCGAGCAAGTGATGACTGTGGTAGCGATAATCTCGATGTTATGGGGGAACTTATTGGCACTTAAGCAGCAGAATATTTATCGATTGCTCGCTTATTCATCAATCGCACACTTTGGTTATTTGTTAATTATCCTTAGCTTAAGTAAAGACAGCGCCATTGTGAGTCAAGAGATCTTGGTGATTTACTTGTTTGCCTACTTAATAGCACTTAGTGCACTTTTTTCACTTTTAAATCAGCTCGGACAATGTGATACCCTCAAAAAATTGCAAGGCCTGCTGTGGCGTCAACCGCTCGCGGCCATCACCCTTATGCTAATGGTTCTATCATTGGCGGGCATTCCGTTAACGATAGGTTTTATGGCTAAGTTTTACTTAGTGCTCAGCAGCGTCGAAAACCAAGCCTGGGGCTTATTAACTGCGCTGCTCCTTGGTAGTATCATCAGCATGTTTTATTACTTCAATTTGCTCATAGTATTGGCTAAATCAGACAAGCAACAAACCTCAGATGAAGAGCTGAGCATCTCACTGCCCAACGCTGTCGCCAACGTTTTCATCGCGGTCATCGTCATCACATTAGGCATCTACCCAGATCCGATCACCCAATTTATTTCAGTACTAGTCAAAGGCTAGGCACAAAAAAGCGCCCGCTAACCAGTCGGCTAGCGGGCGCTTTCAATATTCGGGATTACTTAAGTGAGCTGTAGTAAGCCGCTAGATTTTTCATATCCGCTTCAGAAAGAGGCGCTGCCATGCCATACATCATCGCCGCTTGACCGCCAGTACGCGTCTTGTTTTTAAACGCCTTTAGTGAGTTTTCAATGTACATTGCTTGCTGTCCCTTAAGATTTGGGTACATTGGAGCGATAGCGATACCGTTTGCGCCATGGCAGCCAGCACACATCATTGATTTAGCTTTACCCGCAGCGGCATCGCCAGCAGCATTAGCAAACATAGGTAGTGCAAGGGCTAACCCTAAGGCGATAGTGTATTTGTTTAACATGATAAATCTCCCGATTAATAATAATTATATTTTTATGTCATTCTATATCTTAAATAGCTTAGCACAACAGTCAGCGTTCTCGATTAGCATAAATCAATTTCACCTAATAAATCTATTATCCTTTTAGGGGGCACGTTATAATCACCCAAAGCATTGTTTGCGCATTACCATCACTTTGACTATGCTAAGTGCAGTAACCTTTACCAGAACTTAATACCCGCAGGGCAATGCGAGAAGGGACCAACCGGCAACTATTTCTCGGCAATATGCATTGCCCTAATTACGCTCATCCATGAGCTAATGCGTTGCTCTAGCTCCGGTATCCATGCCGTCGTGCGTCGTTATAATATATTTGTGTAGAATGACTAGACGTCATATATTATGCCTAACATTTGACACACTTCTCGACTTGCTGAAATCCTGCATTATCATTGTTCACGGATATAATATGCCAAAGCCAGACTTACAACAGTTCTATATCGCCCAAGAACAGTCTATTTATTTGTTAAACCATGATGACGCGCGCAAGCTTCGTGATTGGATTGCCTTATGTGAAGAACAACTGGCGCAGCTAGGTTATCACGATATCGCCTATGTCGGAAAAGGAGCCTATGGTTTTGCATTTGCCGCCCGTACCCCTAATGGCGAGCAGCATGTGTTTAAATTCTCGCGCATCACTCTGCCTGAGCACGTGCAAGATAGACTTGAAGAAGAAGCCTTCATGCTCGAACAAGTTAACCACCCATTAGTGCCCGCACATCTCGGCTATTTCAAGATTGGAAAGCAGCGCATATTAGCAATGGAACGCGCGTTGGGTATGGATTTAGAGAAATATTCGCTAAAGATAGGACCGCTAGATGCCAGCACTATTTTGTCGATTGCCGCACAATTGGTTGAGGTTCTCGCTCACTTGAGGCAGCAACAGCGAGTAATTATTCATGGCGATATTAAGCCATCTAACATTGTTATCGATCCTCAGACTAAAAATGTTGGGTTGATCGATTGGGGCTCGTCTGTTTTTGCACAAATCGACGACAAAGGACAATTTTATCATCATAATATCATGGAGCTGATGTCTGCCGATTTACAACATAGCAACGCACGTTTAGGCGATGTTTATTTTATTGGTGACGAACAGCTCAATGGGGCCCTCTCTAGCGTCAGATTCGATGAGCAAGGACTAGCCGGTACACTTTATGCTCTAGCGTCAGGACAATCATGCCGTTTTGGCTCACGGGTCATTCCAGCGACGGCACTAGGGCTTCCGAAAGAGTTTGCGGTGACGCTGCAAAATATGCTCAGTGATGACATGGAATTAAGACATCGCGCTGGCGATTATTTCATGCGCAACATGAAATATATGAAAAATATTGTGGTGCCCCCTGCAAACGAGCAACGAAGAATTGCGGCACTACCAGTATGGTTACATCCCTATGTCGATGAATTGGAATCGGTGGTCTATACCTCGCGCCGCTCATTCTTAAAGGAAGAAGCTCATCTGCATGATTTTGATGATATCGATGATGCGCAGCTCGATAATTACTATAAGAATTTTCTGCAAGGAATGGGGGATAATGCCAAAGCGTTTTTGGCGTCGGTCAGTCGCTTGAGTAAATTTCCTATTGTCGGCGGCTTGGCTATTCATTGGCATGAAGGAAACTTATCGATCGACTCTAATTTAAACCTCTATGATGAGCAACTGCGCCACCCCTTCTATAGCGCGGTCAGTAACATGGTGATATTAGCCAGAGCTATCGATCGTGATGGCATCTTCAAGGCCTGTTTTTTCAATGCAAAACAAACCAAGCATATCGATCGCACGACGTTTTCCGACCCATTCATACCGAGTGAACAGAGCGAGCTCAGTTTTGATGTGTATGCTCGACCTCACATCGACGATCAGAGCCGTTTACATTCCTACTTTGAGGATGAAAAAGATCCCGACGAGCAGCTCGACCTACCGGATGAGATGATGGAAACCTTAGCGCAACTGAACTTAATTCACCATACGGGGTGTATTATCTTCGAATCGCTGGAGAAAAATTTAAAGATTCACAACTACTTATCTCTGCTCGACGCCAGTAAAACCGATCAGTTCAGCCAACTACTCAATAAATTAATTGCACAAGTTCCATTAATTCAGGGGACTGGCGTCAGTGGCTTCATGAAATTTCCTTATAAAGATTCCAAATACTTTCCGCAGTTAGTGTCGATGCCAGAAAATTTTATGAGCGCCAACCCAAAGCTCATCATTTAGACGGGTCGTACATGACCAAATAGGTTCCCTTGGACAGCATCGACACCTAATGACTCTAAGATATTCCATTCTTCATCGTCCTCCACCTGACTAGCGATAACAGGAACATTAACACTATGTGCAACCTCCACCAATGCCGCAACAAAACTGGCGCGTTCGGTATGGGTATTAACACGATGAGTATAGTGACTATCAACTTTTACCATATCGATACTAAGCTCCCCAATCGACTGACTCAGCTGATGTGAATATTGACTCCCTTCGTAATCTAAACAAACCGAACAATTAGCGGCATGAAGCATCGATATAAACTGCTTAGCAATAATGAAATTTTGCGTTATTGCTAATTCAGACAGCTCAAAGGTAAGCTGACTTGCTAATTCATTTTCCGCTGTGAGCCATTGCTTTAGCCAGTAGTAAAAGTCCATATCTTGGATTGAATCATAGGATAACTTTATCAAATAGCGTGCATTCGTCACGGCAGCGGCTTGGCTAAAGGAAGAGACTTTCTCGATGATAATTTTATCCAAATCAGCACTCATCGAAAAACGCTTCGCCGCAGCAAAGATATCTTTAGCTACATAGAATTTTCCATCCAGCACAAACGATGTAAACAATTCAAAATTATAAAGGCTTTTGTTATCAGCGTGATGCTTTAGTTGCTGCTTATTTAGCATGACCCCCTTGGTATTAACAATCTGATTAACGACATTAAACCAATTCGTTACCCCTTCGCTAGCGTCATCATCAGATTTTATTACTGAATAATTATTGGCCGATTGTGTCATCGCTTTAGATAATCCCGACTCTAGGTTCACCATCAAATCCTCTAACAGTGAAGTGTTATCATAAGCTATAGCCGAAAAAAATCCGCAGCCCTGCTTATACGCAGGAGTATCCATTGCGATGAGCGAGTTTTTAAAGTCTTCAGCCCATGGTTCAATCATTACCCCCTTTTTAGCAGGAAGTATCGCCGCTATATCCCGGCCGCTAACTCTAAAAACATGATCCTTTAGCGATGAGGAACCGCACATTTTTGCTAGCAGATGAGATATTTTACTAATGTAGGCGTCTCCTTCATCAAAACCAAGTTCAATATTGATTTGATCCAGACTCTGCAACCTAAGCAGCACGAGGTGACCTCTAGCATTGCTACCATTTATTTGACTATTCATTGTTTCATTAAACAATGGTTTATTACCAAACCCGGTTAAATCATCAAATAACGCCGCCGTCGACAGACGCTGCTTTTCTTTGCTCTCAGCACGATTCCGATGAGAAATTTCAGCGACTAGCTGATTAAATTCAATCACCAAGCCTCTAAATAATGAATCTTTACGCAGTTGCCTGATCGACCGAAACTCCCCCTGCCCTATCGATGTTAGTCCTGCTCTAAAACGTTCAATCATAATTTTATGTCTGATATCTTGTCGATGAAGTAGACACCATGAAACACTGAGACTTACTAAATAGACCAAGGCGAGCCAGCATAAAGCCCACCAACAGTGATTCATCACCACTACGACTGAAATCTCAGTGCTTAACACAGCCTTCTTTACACTATTGTCGTAAAATACGTGACGATAACTCAACGCGTCAGTAACAAAAAGTTGTGGAAACCAATCGGGATAATTTATATCACCAGCAGGCGTTAGCTTTCTCATTATAGGTTGTAGATGTGATCGCCCAACAGTCGTGAGTGAGTAGCCGATATTATTGGTTCTGATCTGAGGAATAACAATCGCATGCTGAGCCGTAGTGCTACTCATGTAGTCATCCAGCTGCGATATGACCATTTGGGTTTCATTGGCTAGACGTGCGGGTAACTCTTGTTCGACAAGAGAAGAGGTCATCTTATACTGCTGATAGCCAGCGAGCATTGTTAAAAGCGTTAGCGCAATACTAACCCAATATTTGGGCTTCATCAGTAATTCCTTTATTAATACAACAGCGCTGCGCGGCAAACACAGCGCCTTGAGTATAGTAAAGAATTTAACTAAGCATTAAAAATAAGAGAAAAAAATCGCTATCTAGATTGGCGAACCTGGCGGTAATTTAGCAGGTTTGGCAATAACCTTATAATCACCGTCAGCCAACCCTTTTATTAGCTCACGATCGAGCCACTGGTAATGCGGTCGCAATTCCTTGTTACCGCGCTTGGCTTTTTTTACCAACCAACGGCTTAATGTCGCTAGCTTAGTACCTACAGTAACTCTAGCCTCGACGGCTAAATTGCTATCGTGATAAAGCGCCAATAGCTGCTCTATGACGACGATATTTGTCCGTTGAATGACCAATAGCTCGAGGTCATTAGTTTGGTGTTGCTGCGATTTAGTGAGCGTAACTGCGATCAATTGACTCAGCGTTTCATCCAAAGATAATTGCTGGTTGTGTTTAGCATGTTGTAGCACCAAGCGATTGGCACGGGCACTATTAAGGAGGTAACGCAATGTATTACGTGCGCTGGCTTCCGCCATACTCAATGGGTCAACATTAAAACCATTTTGCGAACTAAAACTTTCACGAGTCGCAGAGAAACCATAAGCCTTTGGCGGTAAACGCTTGAGAAGATCGTGCGGTAACGTTAGGTAGTCACTCGATAGTGTTTTCAGTACCGCCTGCAACGCCTGTCGCTGCCACTGTGCATCGACTGGTTGGTTGAGCAACGCTTCATTGGCCAACGCATAATTATAGTCGACGCCAGCAATAATCTTACTCGCCGCTTCCACTTGAAAGCGGTGTAAAAGAAAGATCGGGACCATCGCTTCCCGCAACTCACTGTGTGCTTGAGAGTCGTCTAAAATCGCGCTATTGATATTACTCAATGCAAGTTCGCGCACTAGCATTAATCGAATGAGTTCTTCGTCGGCTTTGTTGCCATTGTCCCACAAATGTGCCCATGGATTGGCGCTACTCGCCGCGCGTGCATCGCGGTCTGACATAAACTTAAGCCCTGACTCGCGGGTCTGCGCCACTAAGCGTTGACGTTGAGCCACGCCATGTTCACCGTAACCAAATTTGACCGTATAATTGTCCCATATCCCTACGCCAACACCATAAGCATTTGAGAGGTCGATCTGTTGATCTTTGAGTTCAATCAACGGGTGAGGATAATCCATCACCGAAGATCGGTCGTTGACGCTACTCGAGAAGTTGTGTGCCAACCCCAATGTATGCCCCACTTCATGAGCCGACAACTGCCTGATCCGCGCTAATGCCATTTCTTGTGCCGCGCGAGTGACTTTGTCACTCGCCTGTCCCGCTAATAGTCCTGTGGCAATCAGGTAATCTTGTTTAACTCTTAACGATCCTAGCGTCACGTGCCCTTTAAGGATTTCACCGGTGCGCGGATCAGTGACTGAACTGCCGTATGACCAACCACGGGTTGAACGATGCACCCATTGAATAACGTTATAGCGAATATCTAATGGGTCAGCGCCTTGTGGTAGCATCTCTACTTTAAAACCACCATTAAAACCGGCTTTTGCAAAGGCATCGCTCCACCAGCGAGCACCATCCAACAATGCACCACGTACTGGCTCCGGTACCCCGGGATCTAGATAATAGATAATGGGCTTAATCACCTGGCCTGCGTCATTTTTTTGCAGACGGTGGCGATAGATAAATCGCTGCTCTAACGGCTTCGCTATTCGCTGACTATAGTCCGCGAATGAGAACGGGAAATAGCCACTGTAAGGATGAAATTCTCGCGCCTGATAACCTGCTTTTGGCAGTTCAACAAAGGAATGTCTAAACTGAAGTGAAATGTAACGAGCATCAGGTACTACACGGCGTAAATATGTCCCCTGCGGCTCACCGGTGAGCGTGATCACCGCACTTATTTCTGTGTTACGTTCAAATGACTTTGACTGCGACCAATTGGCCATTGAACGTGATTCATCGATACGATAGCTGCCTTCGCCATCACGCTTAAGGCTAGCTGCCACGCCATGAAAGTCACGTGTCGCGAAGCTAGAGATATCGATCAGCAGCTTATTTTCTTGCTCAGCTTTGACCTCAAAGCTAAACAATATCGACTCAGCAAAGGCGAGATTCAAAGCGCTGACTTCGTGCGTGTTTTCACTAATCGCACGATAATAAGGATTAAGCTGCCGCAGGATAACACGCTGACCAAATCGCTCAAACTGCACGAGGCGAGAGTCACCTATCTGCCCTCTATCGAGCCCCAGATTATTTGAACCGATACCTTGAATGAGACTGCTAACATAAATAAATGGCTGATTTAATTTATCCACTTGCAACAATATTGCTTGCTGCTCATGACCGCCATAAAGAGTGTAAAATCCAGACTTTTTAGTCAATCCGTTAATACTGTCGCTAAACGATTCGCCATTTGCCATGTCGATACTAGCCATTGCCATCAACGCATACAATAGGTAGCTGGCCCCTTTATTAATTATTGAACGCGTCACGCCGATCTCCTTATTATTGTGCTTCACTGATACAGCGAGCAATGGTTTCAAACATTTCTTTAAGTACTAAGGGTTTAGTTATATGGTCATTCATACCTGCTGCTAGGCTTTTTTCTTTATCGCCTGCCATCGCATGGGCCGTCATTGCAATGATAGGTAACTGCTCTTTCGAGAAATTCTTGCGGATCTCTCGTGCCGCCGTTAACCCATCCATCACCGGCATTTGAATATCCATCAATACCGCCTGATAAACATGCCTAGTCACGGCATCCACCGCCAGTTGACCATTCTCAGCCAATTCGACTTCGTAGCCTTGCGACTCGAGCAAACCTTTAGCAACTTGTTGATTTATCATATTATCATCAACAAGGAGAAGTTTCCCTGCATGATGTACTTCGCGAATAATTTCTACCGTGGGTTCAGGGGTATCTTGCAGGTATTGGCCAATACGTTGCACCACATCATGTGGCGATAGCGGCTTGCTAAAGATGCCAGTGACTAAACTATCTATCTGCAGATCACTGAGAACCTCATCGCCATAGTTAACCAACAAGAAAATTAGTGACATGGGATGCTTATCAGTCAGTAAACGTAGTTGCTCAAGCTGATAACCCTCACTCCAGTCGAGTAGGATAACTTTAGGTGATAATTGTTGCGTCATCGCTAGCTCAACGGTCTTAGCGTTAGTAATGGCAAAGCCTATCTGCTGCAGCATTTTCTGATACACATCAATCGCGCGATGATGCGACTCGATAAGTAACAACGAAGAGTTGGTCATCTTGCCAGGCAGTCGCCACGGTTGGGCTTCTGCTTGAGGCTGACGATATAACTCGAGAGAAAAAGAGAACTTACTGCCCTGGTTCAATTGAGTTTGAACGTTAAACTCCCCCCCCATCATCCGCACCAAGTGATCTGAAATGGATAAACCCAACCCTGAACCACCGAACTCCCGAGTGGTTGAGCCGTCCGCCTGACTAAAGGCTTTAAACAATTTTGGCAATTTACTCTGCTCGATACCTATGCCGGTATCGGTAACCTCAAAGTTTATAGTGACCTTATTTTTCGGTAATTCAACCACATCACAGCTAATTTCAACATGCCCTTGTTCAGTAAATTTAACCGCATTTGACACGATATTGGTGAGGATCTGGCTCAGACGCAATGTATCTCCAATCAGCGTCATCGGCTCAGTTGGCGCATCCAACAACAACTCGATACCTTTACTTTGCGCGGCAATGACATTGACATTGATCACCGCATCAAGCATTTCTTCCAATACAAATGGCGTTTCTTCCAATTCAAGTTTTCCGGCCTCAATCTTAGAGAAGTCCAAAATATCATTGATAATGTGAAGCAGTGCCTTGGCGGAGTTTTGTGCTTTATTGAGATAATCATATTGATGATCATCTAAGCTGGTGTGCAACGCCAGCTGAATCATCCCCATCACTCCGTTCATTGGGGTACGAATTTCATGACTCATATTAGCTAAGAATTCACTCTTATAACGGTTAGCCATTTCTGCATCTTGTTTCGCTTCCATGATGTCGCGCTCAAACTCTTTGCGCACCGTAATATTTTTATGAGTCCCTAACATCCGCGTTGGCGTACCTTCAACATCATATTCCACCACACTACCGCGCGCCAAAATCCACTCGTAACTTCCGGTGGCGGTGAGCATTCTAAACTCATGTTCGTAAGGCTCTGATGGCTGGTCTATATGCAGGTTTATTTTATCAAAAACGGTGCCCCAGTCGTCTTTATGAACCAAGCGCCTAAAGCCCTGCCAACTCGGCAGCCCCTCTTTAGGTTCGTAGCCGAGCATGGTGAAATAAGCCGGATTGCAATGCAGCTTATCGCTCAGTAGATGCCAATCCCACAGACCTTCTTCTACCGCATCCATCGCTAGCGCATACCGTTCCTCACTGTAGCGCAGGTTCTCTGCCGCCTGATACTCCTTGGTAATATCACGCGCTAAGCCGATTAGCCCGAGAAGCTCGCCATCGATCCCTGTATAGGGGGTTTTCTGAGTTTCCCACAACTGTTCCTGCCCATCGACCATAATGCGCTGTTGCAGAGTGACATTCTGACGATCTTTAATTACTTTAGCATCATGGCGCTCTAGGTAATTTGCTAACTCAGGCTCTAAGAAATCTATGCTTTTGCGGCCCACCAGGGCCTCCTCACTCAGACCAAACAGATTATGCGCCGCGGTATTACATCCAAGAAACTCACCCTGCGTATCTTTATAAAAAATCACGTCAGGGATCGAATCAATAAGGCCTCGTAGCAGTGCATATTCGTGTTCGCGCTGCTTGGTGGTTTCACGTAATTTTTCGGTGCGCTGTGCCACTTGTAAATCCAGTTGACGATTGTCTTCAGCAAGCTGCTGAGTGTAGTTTTTATTTTCGCTAAAGGTGCGATTTATCAACGAAAAAAACGGCATCCAACCCGCGCTAATCTCTTGTGGTGGCGACTGTGGCTCTTTAGCACAATCTTGCAGATAGAGCATCAATTTAGATGCCGGACCGATAAATGACTTATTGGCTAACCAGTGCACCACAGAAACCAAAATCGATAATGCCAACATCAACGACACCAAACTAATCACAAATTGGCGCCATGAATCGGCAAATAGATCCGCCTGTTGTTCAAAATAGATTAGGTGAAATGGAGCGTTAACAAGCCCAATCGCTTGTACGTAATAGCCATTGATCAACTCGCCATCAGTCATCGCGATGAGTTCTTGCGATGGTATCGATAACAATTCTGGTGGTAGGTATTGCGCTAAAGGTTTTGTTGGCTCGCTCGCAGTAATATTGTCCGACGTATTGTACGCCATGACCTGTTGCTTTTTATCAAGCAAAAACATATGCCCTGAAAAGTCTGCCTGTGGGATTAGTTCTTTGCTCAAGCTCGATAAGGTAATGTCTATCGCAATAGCACCATAAAACTTATCGTTCATATAGAGCGGCACGCCCACGGTGGTCATCAAGCCCTTACCGGCTTTATCCATATAAGCATCGGTCCAATATACCGAACGGCTAGGATTGTTCTCAGCCACCGCGCCGAGGTACGCAGGGCTCTCATAAATCGATGCTGAAAAACCATACGCGTCACCCGGCCAGGGATAGATGCCGATAAAATCATTCTTTGACAAATAGTAAACCCAAGCCGCATCGGGCACCATTTCCATGGCGACAGGAAAAGACAGATTCATCTCAAATAACATATCCATTTCGCGGTAATAGTTGTTGCTACGCTTTTCTAAATTACCGCTACCAGAAATCAAGCTACTCTCGAATTGATCCTGTAATTCCTCTTTAACGTTGGGAATTATTTCAAACACTTCATCGATAGAGTTATACGAATAATAATAGTAAGACAACAATAATTCGATGCGCGGCGCTTCAGCCAGACTGAGATGCTTCATCGCATATTGATTAAGAGAATTCACTGCGCGCACGCCTGAATCGAGTAACAATTCAACCTGGTGTTCATGGGTCTTCACTTGCGCATACCGTTCATTAAGCGAATCGCTGCGGTTTTTATTGAGCACAATCGATGAGGCGGCAATCGCCAACGCCAAGACGGCAAAGTAGGTATAGAAAATGGTGCGATTATATTGCGATAAGATATTGGTTTTCACACCAGACTCCTAATAAGAAAGGCCACGCAGAATTGCATGAGTATAACCTAATGCAAGGTTGCTTTAGCGACAAATTACACCCCAAAAGAATTTTTATCGCTAAATATTTAAGCGATTTGGCATCTACGGGCTACACTTAACAAAATAGTGCACTATCGCCCTAAAATAGCCATGCAAAGTCAATGGGCATAATGTAAGATACGCCACCGTTTTTATCTGGCTAAAGAGACCCTTGATATGCCTTACGTACTGGCTCAACGATGGATTAGTGATACCGAATCGGATCTCGGATTAGGTACTGTTGTTGCCGTAGAAAGCCGCTCAGTAACCGTTTTATTTTCAGCGACTGGCGAAAGTCGCCTATTTTCGCGCAATGAAGCTCCGCTCACCCGAGTCATCTTCAACTCAGGGGACAGTGTCCAAAGCCATGAAGGCTGGTCAATGACTGTGACCGATACCAAAGAAGATAACGGTTTACTTACCTATATCGGTACCCGTGAAGATACCCAAGAGAGCGACGTTTCCCTACGTGAAGTGATGCTATGTCACAATATTCGCTTTAATAAGCCTCAAGATCGAATGTTTGCCGGCCAAATCGAGCGCATGAATCACTTTGCACTCCGTTATGATTGCCTGACTCAACGCCACGCCATGCAGCAGAGCGATTTACTGGGCTTGGCGGGAACACGTGCTAGCCTGATCCCACATCAACTGCATATCGCCAAAGAAGTTGGCTCCCGTTATGCGCCACGCGTTCTACTGGCCGACGAAGTGGGGCTAGGAAAGACCATCGAAGCGGGGATGATTATCCTGCAACAAGTACTTACCGGCCGTGCCGAACGAGTATTGATCTTATTGCCTGACTCGTTACAACATCAGTGGCTCGTCGAAATGCGTCGCCGCTTTAACTTAAACTTTGCGATATTCGATCAAGAACGTTGCGCAGAAGCCAACCTCGATGCGGAAAACCCATTTGATACCGAGCAATTAATCATCGCTAGCCTAAGCTTACTACGCAATAATACGCGCTATAAGCAGGTGCTTGATGGTGACTGGGACCTAGTCGTTGTCGATGAGGCACATCATCTAGAGTGGAACAGTGAAAAACCATCACGCGAATATCGTATCGTTGAAGGACTGGCGAAAAATACTCCGGGGATTTTATTGCTAACGGCGACGCCAGATCAGCTGGGCCATGAGTCACATTTCGCCCGTTTACGCCTGCTCGATCCCGATCGTTTCTATGATTACCAAAGCTTCCTAGATGAAGAAAAAGAATATCAGCATGTCGCCAATGCTGCCAACGAGCTACTGGAACAAGAACAACTAACACAAGATACTAAAGACGCTTTAGTTGAGTTGTTAAAAGAGCGAAATATTACGGTATTGCTCAACGATATTGAAGCGAACCCGCAGTCAAAATCACGCGAAACCTTGCTCCAATTGTTGCTCGATCGTCATGGTACTAGTCGTGTACTAATGCGTAATACACGCCAAGCGGTTAAGGGTTTCCCGAAACGTATCGTTAATACCTATCCATTGCCGATGCCTAATCAATACGCGACATCGATTAAAGTATCGAAGATGATGGGGGGCAGTAAATGCATAGAAACCAGTGCACTTAAGTCACTTTATCCGGAAGAAATTTTCCAAGAGTTCGAGGGCCAAGATGCGTCTTGGTGGGCATTTGACCCACGTATCGAATGGTTAATCGAGCTTATTAAGTCGAGCAAGGATAAAATGCTAATTATTTGTGCTCATGCACAAACAGCATTAGTTATTGAACAGGCGCTACGTGTCAAAGAAGCTATTCGCAGCGCAGTATTCTATGAAGGATTATCATTAATCGAGCGTGACAAAGCCGCCGCATATTTCGCTCAAAGCGAAAATGGTGCGCAGGTATTAGTCTGTTCGGAAATTGGTTCTGAAGGTCGTAATTTCCAGTTCGCCCGCCACCTCGTGTTATTTGACTTACCACTTAACCCTGATTTATTGGAGCAGCGTATTGGCCGTCTCGATCGAATTGGTCAGGAAAATGACATTCAACTGCACCTTCCCTACTTAGAAGGTTCAAGCCAGAAAATCCTACTCGATTGGTACCATGAGGGCCTTAATGCCTTCGAAGACACCTGTCCATCTGGTGGCATGGTATTTGGCCAAGTTAAGGAAGCGGTATTTGAGCTACTCAATGATCAAGATACGGCACAACTTAGTTTAGAATCGCTTATCGAGCAGACCCAAGATATTCACCAACAGCTTAAGGATAGGGTTGAACAGGGGCGTGATCGTCTACTTGAACTCAACTCAGGCGGGCAAAGCAAGGGTAAGAAAATTGCCGAGCGTATCGCCAAGGTCGACAACGGTACCGCACTACCCACCTTCATGTTTAACATGCTCGACATTTGCGGAGTAGATCAAGAAGATCATAGTGAAAATGCGATTATTCTGCGTCCTAGCAACCACATGCTACATAGTCACTTTCCTGGACTAGATGAGGATGGCAGCACGGTCACCTTCAGTCGCGAAACAGCACTGGCCCGAGAAGACTTCCAATTTGTTAATTGGGAGCATCCAATGGTTCAAGGTAGCATCGATATGGTGCTCAGTGATACCACAGGTAATAACTCCGTCGCGGTACTTAAGAGCAAGGCTCTTCCCGCAGGTACCATGTTATTGGAGCTTATTTTTGTCGCTGATACCTCGGCGCCTAAGAAATATCACATTGGTCGCTTTCTACCAGCAACGCCAATGCGCTTATTGATGGACAAAAATGGCAATGATCTCAGTGGCAATGTGAGCTATGAAAACCTAAGCAATCAGCTCAGTCCTATCGGTCGCCATATCGCCAGTAAATTAGTCGGCGCTTCACAGGCCTTTATCCACCAACAGGTTCAAATTGGCACCAATAAGGCACAAGAATCACTGAGCGCAATAAAGGACGCTGCCGCTGAAAAAATGAATGTGGCGTTAGGTAAGGAGATTGAACGACTGACCGATCTTAAGGCGATTAATCCCAATATTCGCCAAGAGGAAATAAGTCATCTTGAAACGGAGAAACAGCAACTTACGCAATATATTGAGAATGCACAAATACAGTTAGACTGTCTGCGATTTATCGTGGTTTCACCAGAGTAAATAGCAACAAAAGTAGTGCTCACTCTGCCGAGTGAGCACTACTCCTATCGGCTATGTCTTAGTTAATTGATGCTGCTCATCTAGTGAGGGTGGATATTTGATGTGCTTATTAGGTTAATGCTGCCAATCAATTTTATAGCTTGCACACCAGTTACTTTTCTTTGCTTCGCCAAAGAAAATGTAACCAAAAGAAAGGCGACCCGATGTTTAGTTGCTGATCTTCATATATATTTCCGTCTTAACGGAGCCGATTTTGATGCGCATCCCTGCGCGAAAATCTAAAAACTCGTCCCTGATTTTTTCTCCTGACAGATATCCATATGAAGGCAACTAAAGGCGGGAAATTGCGCTAGCTGCTAGCCTTAATATAAAAATCATACTCCCATAGTTACCTGGGACATAGCCAATCCTATCTAATAAATGCTAGCCAACTTTGTAACATGGTTTCAAAGTCATCTAACCCGCATGCACTTGCACTTTCATCATCATATAATGCAAAATCTTCACCGTCGGGCAGCTCACATTCGATGTTAAGGCTATTGGCGCGTACTATCGCATCATCCCGATTAAGGATCAGTGAGAAGTCTCGGCCTTCCATTAGCTGGTCTTGACCATCATTTAAGGTTCTGACCTGTGACAAACTCTCAATTAATTGTGAGACGAGCTCAACTTCAGCGCCTATCTCATTGAGCAGCCAGCTGCCAAAGGCTTCATGTCCCATCGAAAAATCGACGCGGTATGAATCATTAAGGGTATCTTTTCTAAATCTGTATTCCATAGAGGTGTTCTATTGACGCCAAGTGTAGCGCTATTTTAACGCATTTATAGTCATGATACTGTGCTTAATCCTCTTGAATTACCTTATCGCAGCCTGTAAATTGTATACTTTATAACAAATAAAGCCCTAGCTATGTCTTTTATTCACTATAAGTATGGTGCGTATGCATTACTATTCATCGTTAACATGCTGATGAATAATGCTTTCGCTGTTACCTCGTCACACAATAATGTCATCGACAGAAGTGGCGTGCCATTAGCGATGAAAGATTATGATAAATACGCCAATCAGCGCTTCAATCCACTATTTGATTTAGGCAGCTGGCACGGCTTCATTCAGCCGGATGACGTCGCATATTACGGCGGTTTCACCGGTCCAATGATTATCGCGCAAGAATATAGTTTGAATTTAGCATCACAGTTAGAACGCCTTAGTCTCAGTGATGCGAACGGCGAGCGAGATTATAACCTAGCCAAAGCAAAAATCAGCCTCAACAATTCTCCGGGCCAACTGAGCCAACGCTACGATTTTCAAGAGTTAAGCCTTATCATTGAACTCAACTTTGTGTCTAACCGTACGGCGCTCGTCACCACTGAACTCATCAATCACACCGACAACGAGCTCATATTAAACCTAACTTGGCAGGGTCAACTTCTCAGCCAATGGAGCAAGGACAAAATGATAGTTCAGGAGCTACCTAACTGGCAACGCCACTTAAGCGCTAATGAGGACACTATCACTATTACTCTCGATCCTGCACAGCTCACTTGGTCGATGATGTTAAGTGAAGGAGCTCACTATCAAATCAAGCGATCGCTACCTGCAGCGACTCATATTAACCAGCAACAACACAAATACCATAGTGATGCAACGATAAACATCGGTGCAAATCAACAGCAACAGTTTTACACCAGTCATAGCTACTATCACTCAGTCGCCGATAAGGCGAAAGAAACAATCAGTACAACAGACCTTATGTCACGTCCACAGTATTGGGTAGCCACCTCAAAACAACGTTGGAAGGGCTACTTAACCAGCGGTCTAAAGCGCGATCAACAAGCTAATAAACTCGCGCTCAAGGCTATAGAAACACTTGTTGGCAACTGGCGTAGTGCCGCTGGTGCGTTAACTCGAGATGTGGTGACTCCTTCGGTGACTGCACGTTGGTTTAATGGTGCCTGGGCTTGGGATAGTTGGAAGCATGCCTATGCACTTTCCTTCTTTAACCCACAACTCGCCAAATCAAATATTCTGGCGATGTTCGACTACCAGATACAAGATGACGATCCGCTGCGCCCTTATGATCACGGCATGGTCATCGATGCTATTTTTTACGATAAAGACTCGGAACGTGGAGGCCAAGGAGGTAATTGGAATGAACGCAACACCAAGCCACCGCTCGCAAGCTGGGCAACGTGGCAGGTCTATCAGCAAAGCCAAGACAAAGACTTTATTACGACCATGTTCCCTAAGTTATTAGCCTACCATCGATGGTGGTATCGCAACCGTGACCATAACGGTAACGGCCTAGTCGAATACGGCGCAACCAATCACCCTCGTCATAACGATAAGCAAGGAAAGATTAAATTTAGAGTTAAATACGCACCGGCACATACGCCAGATCGCTTAGCAACCTGCACTAAAGATAAAGTAAACTGGCTAAACTGTCGCGGCATGGAAAACTACGAATATGTGCTAAAAACCGGTAACTATAGCGACTTAGACATTAGCGCTCAACATGCCGCCGGCTGGGAGTCGGGTATGGATAATGCGGCGCGATTTGGTTTTATCAATCAACAACAGCTAACAAGCTATGCGAAAAAATACTATCAGGGCAATATCAGTACTGCACAACAAGATTGGCAGGTGCGTTTCTATGCCAACAACGATGCTCAAGGGCGACTAGTTGGCTTTTCAATAAACCAAGAATCAGTGGAACTCAACACCTACCTCGCACAGGAAAAGCAATTGCTCGCAAAAATGGCCCTATTACTCAACAAGCCAGCGCTTTCCAAGAAATTATTAGCACAATCTAAGCTGCTGATATCGCGTATTAATCAATGCTTCTTCGATCAGAAAAGTGGTTTCTATTATGACCGTCAAATCAGCGGTAAAGCCACAAAATTCTGCGATGGTAGTCTGTTAACCAAACGTGGACGCGGGCCCGAAGGTTGGAGCCCATTGTGGGCCAATATGAGCGCTCCTGAACAAGCGAAGAAAGTCATCAGTGTAATGCTAGATAGCAACGAATTTAATTCGCTTATCCCGCTGGGTACCGCATCAAAAACTAATCCTGCTTATCACCCTGACATCTACTGGCGCGGCAGGGTATGGTTAGATCAGTTTTATTTTGGTTTAGTCGCGCTCAAGAACTATGGTTATCAAACGCAAGCACAACAAATGTTACAACGGACTTACCAAGAAGCGCAGGGATTGACAGGCCAAGGGGCTATTCGCGAGAACTACAGTCCAGAGACAGCACAGGGTCAAGGAGCAAATAATTTTAGCTGGAGCGCCGCTCACTTGTACATGCTATATCGAGAGTTCTAACGTTGAGATATCTCGTAAGTGATACTATCGAGACGATGATTAAGCTTCACCAGGGGTATAAGGACTAGGCGATTAATTAGCGCCCAAATTAACATGAACAATACCAGGCAGTAGACGGCGCTTTGCGTGACCTGTTGCCACAATACATTATCCAATCGCTGCGTTAAATAACGTTCGTTATAGCGAATAGAGACATGACCAACGTCATTTTCATCATTTCTGTCGACATGAACCAATTTAAACGACAATTGCTTTTGCTGATCATCAAAGTTACTGAGCGGCTCAAACGTCAACTCATCATTAATTCCTTTGACACCAGAGAACAATATCTCGCTAGTATCGCCAATGATCAGGCCACTAACAAACTCACTGCGCAGCTCTGCCTTCGCGAAATCAGTGATACTCTCGGCGGTAAAATTCCAGATGAGCGAAGGAAGTACAGTAGATGCCCGTAGCTTGACCATTTCGACCTGGGTCTCCATTCTTGCCATTACCTCTCTTTGCTCCTTGTAGTAATTGTGAATACCGACTGCGGTAAACATCACGACAAAGATTGTTAATGAGAAGAATAAAAACTTTGATTTTATTGAATTATTCAATGCGAGAACTCCATTTCACATACCGAACCGACTAGTCGTTTTTATACTACCTTAGTTTGGTTATAGTTGATAGCTCTAGCACTTTAAACCCACATTACCATTGTCGCCGCTACAGCGATTAGTAACAAAGCGAGGCCATCCTTAATTTTCACCGGCTGTTTGAGCCAGAAATAAGAGACGAACATCATGAAAAACACCTCAATCTGACCCAATGTTTTAACATAAGGAACCGCCTGAAATGCCATCGCAGTAAACCAACCTATCGAGCCAAGACAGCTAGTAAAGCTAGTCAATACCGTTAATTTTTTGTACTTAAACAACAACTTTAGCGTTGCTGGATCGCGACAGAACAGATAAGTTAGCAATAATACCGTTTGCAACGAGATAACACTCAACAGCACCCAAGCAGCACGGTGCATCACCGGTAATTCTAGGGTTAAACTCGCCTCTCTGACCCACAAAGAGGTTAGCGCAAAACACGTACCGCTGGCTAAACCTAAACTTAGCGTCTTAAGGGATAATCCCTTAAAACCATTCTTGGCGCTCATCAGTAATATGGCCAACCCACCGATAGCCACGCCAAACCAACCGAAGAAACTAAGACTAGTACCAAAAAAGATCGTTCCAAGGATAGCGGCAACCACGGCCTCGCTCTTGGCTAACCCCGCTCCAATGGCGAAGTTATTAAGCTGAAACAATTTAACCATCAACGCCGTCGCCAATATTTGCATCAATGATGCGCCGACAATGAACGCCACCAGCCAACTATTAATATTGAGCATCGGCGCATCTTGCCACTGATATAAACCCGCAAGATATATTGCAGCAATCGGCCCCGCCCACAAGAATCGCGCGAGGGTTACGCCAATCACATTAACGTCTTGGCTGAGACGGCTCTGAAACGCATTGCGCCATGCCTGCATGCCCGCCGCCAGCAAGGTAAAATAAATCCACATTATGATGTTCTACTTAATCAATAGTTAAGATTTAAATTTATCCGCCAATAATCCGATCGTTAGCGCATAACTATTGGCGCAGTTATAGCGTAAAATTGTTCGATAATTGGGATAGGTTAAAAAAGCGGGTCCCGAGTTTCCGTCCGGTAGGATTAATGTCGCTTCCATCTCAATATTAGGTAGCGGTGTTTCATTAAGGCGCCTGATCCCTAACTCATTCCAGCGGGCAAGGGGTAGTTTCGCGGTATGCGAACGAAGCGCTCGACAACCCGCCTCTGGCTTTTCTGCCTTGACGCTATTTAACCAAGTGATTGCATTGTCTGGCAGCGTCACTTGGCGTCCCCAGGTCTGCTGATCGCTCCAACCAAAATGTTTTAGATAGTTGGCAATTGAAGCGAATACATCGGCATGGTTGTTCCAGATGTCCTTTTTACCATCACCATCAAAGTCTTGTGCAAAACGTAAGAAACTCGACGGCATAAACTGTCCTTGCCCCATCGCACCACTCCATGAACCTTTCATTTTGTCGAGCGCAATGTGGCCTTGATCTAGAATGATTAGCGCATTAAACAGTTCTTTACGAAAATAGGCAGCTCGGCGTTTATCATACGCCAGTGTCGCCAATGAACGGATAATATCGTTATTACCGGTATAAGTACCATAGTTGGTCTCTAACCCCCAAAAAGACAGAATAAAGCGAGGCTGAACGCCGTAAGTTTTACCGACCTTTTCAAGTAACTCTTTATGTTCTAAGCGTTTTTTAAGTCCAGTACCGACCCTCCATTTCGACAATCGTTTATTACTATAATTAACAAACGTGCGCTTAAATTCAGGCTGTGCACGGTCACTCTTGATTGCCTTAGGGTAAGGTTTTACATCAGTTAACGCCTGCTTAATAATTTGCTCGCTAATACCTTTTTCGCTCGCTTCAACACGTAGCTCTGCGAGCCATTGTTCAAATGGCTGTTCGGTCGCTAATGCTATATTCGCCACACCACTTAGTGAAAAGGCCATTACGCCGGTGGTTATTAATTTTATAAATTTCATGTTGTTATTCCAGTTAAATTTAACCCATACCATCCATCACCTTGAGGGTGTTGGAATGAAACTCTCGTTGATACAGCACTACTACAACCATAGCCGAGGCAAAAACAAACGCCAGCGGATGGAGAAACCATGCCAGGGTCGCCATCGCGAAGTAATATGAACGCAAGCCATAATTATAACTATGGCCAGCATGGTCGACGATCTTAGCTAAATGAATAGCATAGCGCTGATGTTCTTCGCTCACCTCTTGATTAGGCTTTACTCGTGGACAAGCTCCCATCAATACCGAACAGAATCCGTATTGGCGCATCGACCAGGTAAACGTAAAGAACGCGAAGATGAATATTGAGATCATTAACATTAACCGGATCTGAATATCAAACATACTACTGGGATAGGCACCCGGAATTGCAGATAATACATCAAATAATCGTTCGGAGGTGCTTAACAACGTCAGTAAGGCCGCTAATATCAGAATAGTGGTCGAGGCAAAAAACGTCACCTGACGTTCTAAACTAGCTAACAACGCAGTATCTGCGATTAGGTGTTCACGATGAAGCAAACGCTCCATCCACGAGATGCGGTGTCGGTGCATTACCGAGGCGATACAGCGGGTTTTTTTAGCCTGTCGTTTAGCAAAGGTGACATAGCCAAGCCAGCAACTCACAAACCAGGTTAAACAACCGAACATTACAAATTCATTACTCACTGATTTACCCTCGACAAACCACCATAAATATCCTGTATAAAATAACGGTTAAAGGCGCTAATGCCAAGTAATAGCGCATATTTTGTTTGATTATTATTATTTGTCCCCTCGATCGGCGTATAATCAATTAACAAGGCCGACAAAAGTAGCGATTAGCGCTTGTTTTTCGTGGTATCGTCCGCATATATAAAGCAGTATATATTTTTTATTAGCTTGTAAATTTACAGGTTTTTTAGATAAAGGTTCTAACTATGTCAGCACAATATGTCGATTCATGCCGCCTACCGACTCGGTTTGGTGAATTTTCTATGCATGGATTTACCGAAACAGAAACAGGTCAAGAGCATATCATTTTGACTTACGGTGACATCGATCCAGAGCAACCTTTACTGATCCGTCTACATTCTGAATGCCTAACCGGTGATTCGCTGTTTAGTATGCGCTGCGATTGCGGCTATCAATTAGAAAGTGCGTTGGCAAACATCGTTGCACAAGGCAGCGGAGCGCTACTTTATTTACGTCAAGAAGGGCGCGGAATTGGGTTAATCAACAAGATTCGAGCATACCACCTGCAAGATGATGGCGCCGATACCGTTGAGGCTAATGAACGCTTAGGGTTTGCTGCCGATTTACGTCAATTTCACATGTGTAAACCGATGCTTGAGCATTTTGGTGTCACTCAGGTAAAATTGATGACAAACAATCCAAAGAAGGTTAAAGCCCTTGAAGAAGTTGGCATCGATGTCGTTGAGCAGGTTCCAATTCAAGTGGGACGCAACAAACATAACGACGACTACCTCAATACCAAAGCAGCTAAGATGGGGCATCAGTTACTGCCTGGCGCATTAAGTGATTTAGGCTAACACGTACATAATTAAGCTGAACTTGGTCTAGATTAATGTTTGCCTTAAACTTTCTTTTTTTCCTTAAACGATTGTGTTAGCTTGATATTATCAATCGTTTAAGGACAGTTCCTTGAAAAGTATCCCTGTTGTCGCTCCATCCGCTTGGCCGAATCGAATCAGAAAAGTCCATCAATGGCTAACCCTTATTATTGGCATTCAACTCGCTATTTGGATGCTCAGTGGCTTGTACATGGCAAGTGTCGACATTGACATCATTCACGGCGACCATCTCACTAAACCCGTTAGCACTACGATAGACCACAGTCGCGTGAGACCGCTGCCTGTTCACTATCGCGATTTGAATAGCGTCAGTCTTACCACACACAATAAGCAACCTGTATATCTCATTGATTCCTTAAGCCAGCAGCTAGCAATCAATGCATTAACCGGACAACGGCTAACCATCGACAGAGCCTATATACTACAACGCGCGCTCGATATTTATAATCAAGATGGCGCCATACAGACCATCACACGACTTGCAGCATATCCGAATGAATTGGGTGGACGCCCCTCGCCTATTTGGCGAGTCACCTTTGATGACACTTTTTCGCCAACGCTATACTTTTCACCAGCGACGGGTCAGTTCATTAAAGCACGTAGCGACCTATGGCGTATTTTTGATGTGATGTGGATACTTCATATCATGGATTACCAAGCGGGCGAGGATGTTAATAACCTCCTGTTGAGCGTTGCCGTATTTGTGGCTCTATTTGCGGCCTGCAGCGGATTTTGGTTAATTTGTTATAGTTTTAAGCAGCGTAAACAAGCGAGGACATCATTATCATTTTTTCGTACGCTACATAAATGGCTAGCACTGGTCGTTGGGGCGCAGATACTGCTGTGGATCGTCGGCGGCTTAGTGTTTAATTTGCTCAGCAGCGATAAGGTCAATCTCAATCATCAATTAATAAATCACGATAATCAACAGTTTAACGCACGAAAACTCAACATTAGCGCCATTATGAGTAAGTCTCCACTCGCTAGCACCATCACCATTGAAGCAACGCCTACGAGCCCTTTAGTAACGATTTCAACGCAAGGAATTTTAAAAAAACTATCACTAGCGACGCTAACCCACTCTGAAATTAGTGAAGAGAACGCGCGACGCATTGCACAAAAAGCCTATCTCACTGACGCAATGATAAACAGTGTGCTAAAAGTGGCTCCCGGTCATCTGGAATCACGCAAACTCAATCGCTCTTTATGGCAGATTAATTATCAAGATGATAATAATACGGCGCTCTACATCGACGCTAAAACCGGCAAAGCCGTGGCACTTAAAGATGATACCTGGCGTCTAAAGGATTGGTTTTGGATGCTCCATATTATGGACTATTCCATGCGGTCAGACTTTAACACACCGCTGCTTATTACCGCAGCCAGCGTAGCGAGTTTTGTAGCCCTGAGTGGATTAATGATGTTATTTTATGTTTTCTCTCGTGATGATTTCGGCTTCAAGAAAAAACTCATTCAATATCAAGTCTCCATATTTTCTAGTCAGCAAGGTCAACAGGCTCATCGCGTCAATGGCCACCAAGCTCTGTTGCATGCATTAAAAGAGCAAGGGGTCGAATTACCTTCCGGGTGTGGCGGCGGCGGTACTTGCTGTCAATGTATGGTCGTCGCTCGTCAGATCAATCAACCCTTAACGACGCAAGAACGTACTAGCCTCTCTATGGGAGAGATCAATCAAGGATGTCGCCTTGCCTGCCAACTACAGGTCAACGCTGACATGAATATTGAACTCTCTGATCAGGTTGCCGCCCAGAAGAATATCAACGCCACAGTACTCAGCAGTGAATTTAAGACGCCATTTATTAAGGAAATTGTATTACGCCTCGCGCCAGGGCATGGTTTTACTTTTTCAGCCGGTCAATATGTTAATCTCGACATTCCGTCTTTTTCAACCATTATAAAACCGCAGCTTGCCCCCATTGTCTATCGTCAACAATGGCAAGAGCAAAGGATTATTAATCAGCGCGTCAGCTCATCAACCCCGATCACTCGCAGCTATTCTATTGCCAGCAAACCTGACGATATCAATACCATCGTGTTTAACGTCAAATTAGCATTGCCTCATGCCGGTTATGGTTTAGGGGTCGCTTCGTCATATTTGTGCAATTTGAACGTTGGCGAGGCAATCTCCTTTTCCGGTCCATACGGTGATTTCGTTACAGAATTAGACAGCCCTAAAGAGTTGATTTTAATTGGCGCCGGAGCTGGGATGGCCCCGTTAAAATCCCACGTTGATACGTTATTATCGCAACGTACCCGGCGTGACATTTCATTTTGGTTTGGCGCACGCACACAACCGGATATATTCTACCAAAATCATTTCGAAGGACTGGCCCGCAGACACCACAATTTTAATTGGCATGTCAGCCTATCGAAGCCAATAGGCAATGACTGGCTGGGTCATCGGGGGTACATTCAACAGGCGTTATTTGAACAACATCTACAATCGCACCGACGCATCGATAACATTGAATTTTTACTCTGTGGACCAGCACCAATGATGCGCGATGTACGTCTAAGGCTACAGCGACTAGGCGTCGCCTCAACGGCAATAAAATGCGACGATTTTGGCTGATTAGGGTATCGTAAGAAAGTATAACGTTGAATTTTATAACAGTGATAAATTTCAGGGACGAGATTTACAAAGAAAAAGTATCCAAAAGAAAGGCGACCCGATTATTTACCGCTGATCTTAAATGATAAATTGCCTGTTCAATACCGTATTTGATCCGCATCCCGGCTTTGGCTCCTGCGTCACTCTACTAAAGCCATCCCTGACTTTACCTGCGGCAAATACTAAAAATTTATCTGGAATAAATTTTAACAGCTTTGCTGGCCCCGAAGGGGTGAGCGCAGGGACAGCGTGAATCAAAAATCATCCCTGATTTTTTCATTGGTCAATTTAAAATTTAACGCGATAAATGGCGGGAGCAGCCGCGCTTCAACTGTTGCTACTGTTCCTTAACTGACATGCATTAAGCGCTGGGTTCCCCCAATGCTAGGCCTTTTTATTCGACGTGCGACTAAATATTAAAGCTTGAACCACAACCACAGGTTGCTGAGGCATTTGGGTTGTCGACTAGAAAGCGAGAGCCTTCTAGTCCTTCGGTGAAATCAACTCGACCGCCGACTAAATATTGCAAGCTCATTGGGTCAACAATCATGGTGGCACCGTCTTGCTCGACTTGCATATCACCATCGTTAACCTTGTCATCAAAGGTAAAACCGTATTGAAAGCCGGAACAACCACCGCCAGTAATGTAAACGCGAAGCTTAAGTTCTTGGTTTTCTTCATCATCAAGCAAGAAGTTAACCCGTTTAGCCGCCGCTTGGGTAAATTCTAATGGAATTCCTGCTTCAACAACTTCAACTGACATCTCAACCTCTTCACTTTAAATACTTGACTAATTCAGTCAATTATCTAATAGCCGCTCACGCGGTGCAATCTTTTATTAATATTAATCGCTATTTTGTGCGCCATGTTAATAAAGCATCGGCTGTAGTGTTATCTTAAGTAACTCACGCCAGTGATATTCTTGGGTCACAGTACTCGCCTTTTGACCACGTCTGGAAGGCATTTTAATTTCTACTTTTAGTTTTTCCGGAGTGAAATCAGCCGGTAACATAAATTCACTTTTAATATGCTGAAAATAGCGAAAGCTTAGCGTCAGCGTTTTTTTACTCTCGATTAACGAGGCAACATCGAGTTGTTTGGGTTTTCCATTTTCGCTGCCGAACAATGTAAGCGTCGCTTTTCCTTTTAGATAACTCTTGCGCTTTTCAAGTTGGGCAATGATCAGTTCGAAACGATAATGGTGCTTACTGAGTCCCGCTTCAACAATCACTTTCTCAATGTGAACCCCATTGCTTGTGAGCTCCGGTGCCATGATTTTTTGATAGAAGCGCAAGGCCAATTGCTGCTCAATTAACTCTGATTGAAGCGTTAAGACAGTGTCGTTCATTTCCTTAATCGTTTCTCGTTCCACCTTAAGGTCAAACTCACTCTTGGTAAGCGCCTGCGACAGTACTTTGCTCTCAACACGCAACTCGAGTAGCTCCGGATTAGGGCGAGAAGCATGTTCTAAGCGGTAAAAATAATTGCCTGAAATGAAGCCAATGATCATCACAATCAACAGGCTAAGATAACCAAAACGGTAATTAAAAAGCGGTTTTAACCTTAACATTGCAGCCTTTATCTGTTTCAATAGGGAGATTAGGCAACTATTCTAACCTCATTTAGTGCCGATACCCAACCTACTTATCGTTAGGGGGCTCGGCACAAACGCTTGCATGAGGTTATACGTTGCTCTCCTATTTTACTGCTACTACCAATCCGCGTTGAATAGTGATCTTGTTGTACGCTGGGAAAATGAGAGAAGCCAAGGCGCTTGATTAACCAATAGCTGGCTATTGGGATTGAAAGCAACGCAGTATTCTGTCGTTTTAACCAGTACAAGTGAGCACCCTTTAATGCGGATTGGTATAACTTTTTGAGTTTTACCGACAATGCACTTTATCGATAGTATAAAACAGCCGTTAGGCAGCGCCAAAACATCTTGGCAACTGGTGGTACTAGGCGCCTTAGTCGGCTTGGTTGCTTCATTAGTGATTGTACTTTTCCGCTTAAGCATCACCCTAGTGCAAGAAAACTATATGCATGTCGCGGATGATTTCATGCAAGAAGGTTTCGCCACC
>Ga0105356_10000236_pt1 | contig 49755 bp, 37 predicted proteins | sample GOMGulsemesocosm_3_FD_83502 | JGI IMG/M metagenome (GOLD analysis project Ga0105356, IMG submission 83502) | Methane-oxidizing microbial communities from mesocosms in the Gulf of Mexico - GOM9D Gulf of Mexico | ecosystem: Environmental > Aquatic > Marine > Cold seeps | place: Gulf of Mexico...
ATTCAAACCTATTAAAAACATCTATTATGAAAAAAATTACTTTATTCGTTGCTCTCGTAGTAGCTCCTTTTATTTTGTCTGCTCAGGCATTTAATTTCGATGCTGCTGGTGCAGATTTCACAACTTGGTCTAGTTTAACTGACAATGCTGATGGTACAGCTAGCTGGTCTACAGGAACTTCAGCAGCTACTACAGCCAACGTAACACATACAAACAACTTCGTTCAAATAGTTCTTAAAAATGAGAGTTCCAATGCTTATTTACGTGTTTCTAATCTTAAATCTGGAGGAAGTGGACGTGTTTATGAAAATTTAGACATCACAACAAATGACACCGAATACAAGACCTATGTATTAAACATGTCTGGAAATGATGGATGGGATGGCACAGAAAACGACATCAAATTACATATCAAAGCAGATGCTGGAACAAATGCCAGTTTTACAGGAGTGGAAAAAATTCTTATCAATTCAGTAACGTTTACATCCGCAACTGTAGAAAAAAACAGTTATTTATTTGATGCAAATACAGAAGGATGGTCTGCTGTAAATGCTAGTGGAAGTTATAGTTCTGGCAAACTTATTGTTACCCCTACCGCTGATAAATTTGCAAAAATCACACTTGGTGGCTATCATATTGATGCTGGTTCCAACTCATACATGCACATTGTACTAACTAACAATTCTACAGATGATGATGAAATAAGAGTTATTTTGGCTTCTTCAAATGTTTCTTTTGATGTGGATGTTAGCGCAGCTTCAAAAACATACGACATCGATTTATCTGGAGCTGGAGATTGGACAGGCAACGTTTCTAATATTAGTTTGGGGTTTAGAGACAAAGACAATGCAGCGGGCGTTGGTAAATCATCTGGTACTGGTACATTTGAAATTGAAGCCATTACCTTTGATAATAATATGACATTGGCTACTGACAATTACAACATTTCAACAGACCTAAATTATACGGTTTATCCCAACCCTGTAAATGAACTTTTAAGTATCCGTTCAAAAAAAGAAATTTCAAAAATTGAAATATTTAATTTTCTAGGACAACAAATAATTTCTACCGATGAAAAAACTACTGTAGACGTTAGCAAATTGACTCCAGGAAGCTATCTAGTAAAGATTTACAACGAAGAACAAATTATCACAAAAAAATTCATTAAGAATTAAAAATATTTATCAAAAAAAACAGATTTCAATTTATAAATTTGAAATCTGTTTTTCTTAAATTAATAAGCTCTATCTAGTCCTAATTGTTTCTCGTAAAATCAAAAAAAACCTCCAAATTAAATAATTCCCTTCCTATATCCCTTAAATTTATTGAATCGTAATAGACTCCTCATTACATTAAACAATTCAGTAAATTCATATTTGTATCCTTTGTAAATAAAAAAAGTTAGCTAACTTTGAAGAGCATCATAAAACGCTAAAAAAGAAATTTTAACAAAGCATAACAAATAAACCAACTTATGAAAGACAATTCAAATGCTTCTGACTGTGGGTCAGGATTTTTTAAAATGACACTTAACATTGGAACCAATTTACCCGGAACTGTGGGAGACTCTATTTATGCATCAGCATCCGTAGATACCATTGGCATAGAAACAGATGCACCTTCTGGCTATTTAACTTGGAAGGATTACGATTCGAATATACCAAACTATCCTGTTGCCATAAAAAACCCTAAGAATATGGTTCCAGTAAAAACAACGCTTACTAGCCTTGTAAACGAATCGTATTCTACAACCATGGCAGCTTCTTACCCGCCAATCATCAATACTTTAATAGCACAAACTGTCCCTGAAGTTCTTGAAACTACAATAACCAAAACAGATGCCACCCTTACGAGTTCTATCCAAATTAAAAATACAACAGATATTGTTCCGGGGATGGCTGTTTTTGGAGGAGTAACAGGTAAAGGAAATGTCTTTCCAGGAGGGACTGTTGTAAAAAGTATCACTGGAACAACAGTTACCTTATCTATCCTTTATCTAGCTCCAGGTGTTGCAAGCGGAGCTGCAGTTAAATTTACAGGAGCTATAACTTCCACAACTATAAAAGTAACAGATGCTACCGGTATTGAACAAGGCATGACTCCTTTTGGAGGAATTCCGAAAGGAAACGGCTTTGCACCAAATACGGTTGTGAACTCTGTAAATGAAAAAAAAATCACACTTTCAGAAGCAACCTTGCCAAATTCAATTGTCAAAAATGCTCCGGTACAGTTCAATACGACTAGTAAAACAGGAACATCTTCTATAAAAGTAAAAGATGTAAGTAAAATAAAAAAAGGCATGATTCCTTCCGGAGGAATGGCGAATGGAAACTGCTTTACCGCAACAACTACGGTAACAAATATTGACGTACCTACAAATACCATAACACTTTCTGAAGTTTCCGTCAATCCAATAATTGAAGGGGAAGCTATAAATTTCACCCCAGCATTTACAAATAAAATTATTGTTAGCAGTTCCACAAATATTATTAAAGGAATGTCTGTTTTTGGAGGCGCTTCAAAAGATGGCGATGGTTTTGGCCCCGATGCTTTTGTAACAAATATTGATGCAAACACAATTACCATTTCAGAACTAACGGCTATTAATAACTTAGTCCCCAATACTCCCATTTCCTTTTTCCCACCACTACCGTCACAAAAAATAGGAGTTATTGGAACCGCAAATACAGTCAGTCTATGCATTCCAAATGACAAAGTTCTTTCGGGAGGGCGGATTATTTTTTCACTTAAAAACCCAGGAAATTTCCCTTTCAATTCTGCTCACCAACCAACAGCTCCTGTTCCTTATAAAGGAAATGTAACTGATAATTATTATGATTTTGTAGAATTTGCTTGGACTTTCCCCTCAAAAGGAAAAACCAATATAAATTATGACACTTCTATCGTAGACCAATTTGGGTTTCCTATTACCATAGAATTCGGTACTACTCCAATAATGAAAAGAGGAATTGAAATTCCTAGAGCAACTGTTATTAGCAACTACAAAACAAACGTTCCTACAACCATTTCAACAAAATATACTACATTAACAACTCCTTCACCAGTAGAGGTCTCCAGTTTTTTTAACGGCTTGGCTACCATCATGAGTCCGTATCGAATTTTAGCACCTGCAGATGCATTTTTACTAGCAGATGAAGTGAATGCTACGGCTTCTTTTAAAGCCCTAGTAAAAGGTGTTTCAACTTATTTTGACACTCAGATTGAAACTTTTTTCGATACGTATGACCGTTCTTTAAAAAACAACTCAAATGCAACATTTTACATTTCAAATGTTGGTGGACCTTCAGCAACAGGAAAAGGAGGAGGAGGACTTCATGATCTTTCTGGTTATGTAAAAACCATAAAACAAACAGCTACTGATGGGACATTGCAAAGCTATCGTGTTCTTAGCTTGACCGATATCACTCCTGGAATTACTGCTGCGGATGGGCTCAATTGGGAATATACAATCTACGAACCCTTTTTCAGCTCTAATGGATATCCTAGCAAACCGGCTCCCCCAAAATGGTTGACCAATGGTAGTATTACTAATAATAAAGTAGTAACCTTAATCCCCACTTCAGAAAGTCCAACTGCCATGGTTTTTGGAGCAAGTGGCGTTTTTGCAGATAGCGGTACATCTAGTGCTACTTGTCAACCTACACCTAGTGGAGCAACTTCTAAGGCATATCAAATTCTCTTAGGAGCAATCGAAAATCAATTTGTAACAGCAATCAATCGCGGTGTTGTCCTAGCACCACAATGGCGTTGGTTGTATCAATCTCCGAACAATTCAGCCACACAACCACCAACGCCACAGGTTACAGTAAACAAAGGAAAAACGGTAACCATTTCCAAAGGTGGCTATGTACCTGTTTTTAAAGGAATGTCAATAATTCAACAAGCAGGAACGGCAGCAATTGCTGCTGGCACCGCTGCAGCACCGAATACGGTAACAGATGTAGCCTTTGATGGAACAAGTGGAATTACAACCATTACCTTAAGTATCGATAATATTGTACAAACGGCAACTCCAAATATCGTGGTTTGTTTTTCTTACGAAAATATAGCCTGTCCGTTTTATGAGTTAAACGATCCTATGAGTGGACTTCCTTTTGGAGGAGCTTCTTTTAATAACAATGGGATTTGGAATTATTTTTCACAGTTCTTCCATGCACCTTATGATGCGTCTAAAAAAACAGGAATTAGTATTGATGGTCTCGCCTACGCTTATGCCTTTGATGATCAAGGAAATTTTTCTACAGATATTTCTAAAGACAATCCTGTGGAAGCAATTATTAATATTGGAACGAATTAAATTATATACTTCACAAAATATTTATATCTGCCTGTTCAAAACAGGCAGATATAATTAATTTAATAAAACCGATCTAATGCTAGATATTCCTCTTCATTACTATAACCAACTTCAAATTTAGAAATTTCATAAACTGTTTTAACAACCTTTCGATCATCATCCCCAACACCTATCCATTTCCCATCGTCATAATTAAAACGAATTGTTCCTCGGTTTGCATTTTGCTGATCTTCAGCTAAAATTTGTTTTCCATCTGTACCTGTAGCATAAATCCAATGATTGGAAGGCTTTGACACACCAATTGACACAGGCATTTGATTACTTAATGCAAATTCTGTTGCCGACCTAAGTTTTCTATTCAGCCTTCTAAAAGAAACATCTGACATTCCAGTCTCACTTAATTTTCCAGCTGCCATTTGTGGACCTCCACCAGTAGTATCTCTTTCATTATCTCTTATCCAAGTATCTACTTCTTCTTGTGTCATCTCTTCTCCATCCATCCGAGGGGTTTTTCCTACCTGAGCAAGCGCATTAAATGCTGAGTATGCATAACATTTCCCTCCCAATACGTCATCTCCTTCTCTTACCACCTCCCCTGCACGATTTTTAATATCTCTACTCGGTGGTTGCGTAAAAGGCACTCTTTGAACAACTTCCTGCATAGCATTTCCCATTCCTAGTATAGTTTCACTATTGCTATTTACTGTTTCTTGAAAAGCATTTAACTGTGCAACTCTAGAGCTAGAATTGGCATTTTTTTGTAATTCTGTTTGAGTTACTCCTTTAGCACTGTAATCTAAAAACTGCTGAGGAGTCTCCTCGTTATTTCTTTTTTGAGCAACTTCATTTTCAACAAATTCGCTTTTACCCTCTCTTATTTTTTGTTTGTAAGTATCCATGTTTTTCTTTTTCAAAATTTAAAACTTCTATAACGCTTATAACTTGATTGTTAAATATACTAAATTTTCAACTTGACAGCTACTTAATTTTTATCTCGAAAAGAATTGATAAACTCACTAGGAGTTTGATTGTACTGCTTCTTAAAACAAGTTCTAAAATATTTAGGATCTGAGAAACCTATCATAAAAATCACTTCTGTAATAGAATATTTACCTGCCTTTAAAAGCTCTGCTCCTTTTTTAATTCGAATATCTCTTATAAACTCCGTCGTAGATTGTCCGGTAATAGATTTTATTTTTTTAAACAAAGCCGACCTGCTCAAACCAATATCCAAACAAAACACTTCAACTGTAAAAGATGAATTGTCCATGTTTTTCTTTACAATATCAATAGATTTCTCCAAAAATTCCTGATCCAATTTATTTTCTAAATGCTCCCAACTTTCAGTTGTTGTATTGGCTTTGAATTTTTCTATCCAAACTTGTTTTGTGCGGAGTAGGTTTTCAACCCTAAGTTTTAATATTTCACTATTAAAAGGCTTCAATACAAATTCATCTGCACCTGTTTCCAAACCTTCTTTTTCATTTTCCAACCCTGCCTTTGCTGTTAAAATAATTACGGGAATGTGACTTGTATTGATATTGGTCTTAATTTTTGTACACATTTCTATTCCTCCCATAACTGGCATCATCAAATCGCTGATAATAATATTTGGTGATTTTTCTTGAGCAATTCTCAATCCTTCTTTTCCGTTCTCTGCTTTTAAAACTTTGTAAAATCTAGAAAAATAGTGCAACAAATAAGAACGTAATTCTTTATTATCTTCAACAATTAAAACTGTGGGTGTATTTTTATCATACACTATTGGTTCTGATATTTCCTTGCTTTCCAGATAGGATACTTTTATTTCTTCAACTTCATTTTTTGTATATTTAAAATTGAATTTTTGAGGTTGCATTTCAATAACAGCAGCATCAACATACTTGCTTTTGGATATCGGAATGTAAACGCTACATTTTGTCCCTTTATTTAGTTCACTATCAATTTCTATTTTTCCTTTATGAATTTCAATCAGTTTTCTAGTATATGCCAAGCCCAGCCCGGTTCCGATATGAATGGTACTGTCTTCTTTTTTCACCTGATAAAAACGCTCAAAAACACTTTCTAATTCTTCTTTTGCAATCCCTCTTCCTTCATCTGCTACCGTTATGACAACATAGACCTCGGCATCTATCAATTCTTCTTGGATGTGTATTTCAATACCATTACCAGACGGTGTAAATTTAAAAGCATTAGACAAAAGGTTGTATAGAATTTTTTCAACTTTATCAGCATCAAACCACGCATCAATTTCCTTTTTACCTTTTGTAAACACAAATTTTATTTCTTTTTGAATGGCAATTTCTTCAAAAGCTGCGTACACCTCTTCTACAAAAGAAACAATATCTTCCTTCTGTACAATTAGATTCAAATTACCCGATTCTACTTTTCTAAAATCCAATAATTGGTTGATTAATTTTAAAAGCCTTGTCGCATTTTTATGCATAATAGAATTGAGTTTTTTCAATTCCGCTGGGGTCGATTTCCCACTCATAATTTGATATAGGGGACCGATAATTAAAGTAAGTGGCGTTCTTAATTCATGAGAAATATTTGTAAAAAATTGCAATTTCATTTTATTGATTTCTTCCGACTTTTCATGCAAAGCACTTTCCAATTCCAATTCACTTTCTAACCGAATTTGCTTGAGTCTGACTTTTACCAAAGCATATACAATTACAACTGCCACTAGTACAAATACTAAAATTGCCCAGGTAGTTAAATACCAAGGTGGATTGATGGTTATTGAAATTTCCTTTGGAACAACTGACCATTTCCCAATACTATTAGACCCAAAGACTTTAAAAACATACTTTCCTGGAGGTAAGTTTGTATAGGACGCAAAACGTCTATCATCTCCTTTAGAATACTGCCAGTCTTCGGAAAAACCTTCTAAAATATATTTGTATTTATTTTTTTGAGGATTTGAAAAATGCATACTTGAAAAAACAAATTCTAAAGAGTTTAAATCGTATGGCAATACAAGTGCTTTTGTTTTATTTATAGCTGCTTTAAGCGGAATACAATTGCCTATTTTCTGATTAGGGAATACGGATTTATTGAATAATTTAAAATCAGTAAGTACCAAATCTGGTTCGAAAGAATTGACAGATAATTTTTCTGGTTCAAAAAATGCAAACCCGTTGACACCTCCACTAAGCAGTACACCAGACTTTGTAAAATGCATTGCATTGTCTTTAAACTCTTTAATATTGAAACCATCTTGTTGGTCAAAATAAGTTATCTCACCTGTTATCGGATTCAATTTAGAAATTTCACGAACATGCAACATCCATATATTGCCCTCCAAATCTTCTTTAATTTGATAAACGACATCACTTGGCAAACCGTTCTTTTTTTCATAATGTATGAAATTAATGGAATCACTTTTCGAAAAAACAATTCGATTCAATCCTCCTCCAAAAGTTCCAATATATAGGTCTTTATTTTTAGCTTCAAAAATATCCAACACATAATTATTACTCAAACTTTGAGAGTTATCTGGGGCGTTCAAATACCTTGTAAACCTTATTTCCTTTCCTTTCTTTTTTTCTATTTTATTCAATCCTCCTACAGTTCCAACCCACATATTTTTACGGCTATCTTCTAACAAAGCCCTTACCGAATTATTTGAAAGACTGTTTGGGTTGTCCTTTTGATACGTATACCTACTGTCTGTATTTAAATTTGTTGTAGTGTCTAAAGTTTTCTTTACCAAACCCATTCTCCAATGGCCCGCCCAAATATTTTTCTCACTATCTTCTTCTATTGCAAAAACTGTGGTTTTTATATTTTTAGTAGCATTATAATGCTTTACTTGATAATTGGGATTTGATTTTTCTTTAAAAACCTTGCTCAGTCCTGCTTTAGATCCTACCCAAATTGCACCCTTTGAATCTTTGAACAAGCGCTTTATTTCATCGAAATAAAAATTTCCTTTTAAATTTGTGTTCTTGTTCAAATAATTGGTATCCCAAACAGTAGCTAAGGTATTAGATAGACTTTCTTTTATTTGATTTTCTTTAACAATCACAATACCTCCATCTCCTTGTGTGCCCAACCAAATATTGCCATCATTGTCTTCACAAATTGCCTGAATTGGATGTTTTGAAAATAATTTATCTTTATTTTTAGAATCTACAAAAAAGGCATTGGAATTCAAAAATGTTTTATTTTCTAAATCCATTTTTAAAAGCCCGTTATTCAAAGTTCCCAACCATAAAATATTGGTCTTATCAATTAAGATATTTTGAATTTGTTGATTGTCCAATTTTTCTTGAAGTCTTTTATTTTCATTAAAATATACAACCTCATCTGTATTGATATTAAAATTCAACAACAAATTATTCCCAGCAACCCACAAATGATTGCCCTTATCTTTTTCTATTTCTAACTGACCATAATTTTGAGCCAACAACTCCTTTTTACCAGCCTTCAAATCTATTTTTTTACGTTCTATTGTTTGCAATTGATCATTCAATGAAATTTTCAACAATTCTAACTTGTCACTCAATACCCACAACGTATTTTTTGGGTATTCGAAAAAACGAACAGCATACCCATTTTTAAACGAAAATTTTTCAATATCCGTTGGGTTCATTTTTATGACAGGTTCAGTATCCGAAAGTTCTATAACTACCTGATGTAATTTTATTTTTTTATCGGGTGTATGTACCCAATGATTTCCATTTTTTGCTTTTAAGACTTGTTTGAATTTTAAATCAATTCCATTAAATTCGTGAAGTGTTTTTTCAAAAATCAAAGTTCCTTTTTCATCTACTTTAAAAAGTTTCAATCCGATTTCATTATTGATGAAAAATACTCCTGATGCAGATTGGTAAATATTTTGAACGTTGTTGCTATAATTATTTTCCAATGGATTTCCAAAATAACTGCTAATTTTACCCGTAGCAGGATTTATTCTATTAAGACCAGCCCCAGTAGTACCTGCCCAAATAAAACCATCGGTATCTTTAAATAAATGTATAATAATATTACTACTCAATCCCGAAGCATCTCCTGTATATTTGAAATACTGCATTGAGTAGCCATCGTACTTATTAATTCCATTGTAAGTAGCTATCCAAATATACCCATCATCATCTTGAAGAATACTGTTTATCGTATTTTGCGACAAACCATAATTCCCTGACAATTCGTTTAAGCGAAATTGAGAAAAACTGGGTAAATTCAAGAAAAAAAACCACAGTAAAATAAGAAATTTGAGTGTCTTAAACATTTATTAATTACTTCTTAAACTACGAATACAATATAGTGACTTTAATTGAATTTTTATTGCAACCCCAATTCATATATAATAGAAAAAACACTTTATTATACATCTCTTATCTACCTAATTTTTTTACAGAACTCAAAAGAAAAAGGGAGGTTTGATGAATTCTCCTCCAATACCAAATAAATTTCAAAACAACATTCCCTTTTAAAACACTCTCAAAAATTAATCGACTCTTTTAATTCCAATTATTTTTCAGAAATTTCTTTTGATGATCAAGACCTAACAGGTTTTAAAAACCTGTTAGGTCTAAATTTTAAAAAACCTCTTACTTTTTTATAAAAACTTTTCTAGTTTCCACTGTCCCATCAAAAAACTGAACTTTCAATACATAGACACCATTTGAAAAATTGGAAACATCAACCACGTCTGACTTGTATTTTTTTAAGAACTGACCAAACATTGAGTAAATTTCTACAAATTGAAATGGCGACTCACTTTTTATAGAAAGTGTATTATTAACAGGAATTGGATAAACAATAAGCTTCTTTTTTACTTCTTTAGATTCTAACAACGAAAGTATTTCTGTATCATTTATGCTTGTACTAAAATCATCAAAATAATAAGTCCCCGCTTCGTTTCCACAGTTCACTTTTACCTGAATCGAAGTTGTTGTGTCTTCAATATCGAAAGCATATTCATAAACAGTATCATAATTATTTTGCAATACAAATGCTGGTGAAGTGAAATTTGTAGTTGAAGCGCCCACTACTTTTACTTGAAACTTAAATTTTGATGCATCAGCTGATTTTGCGTAACATTTTAAAGTGACTGTTTTCCCTGATAAATCAATATTTTTAATGTCATTTTTTATAAAAACTTTATTGTAACCCAAATTGGATTCTACAAGTACTTTGGCTGCTGAATCTCCTGTTTTCGAAGCACTCAAACCAGCATCAGAGAAACTACCTGTGGAACCAGATACAACAGTCAAATTCCAATTCGTATCAAAAGAAGTACATTCAAAACCATTGTTTACAATGATTGGGTCTTCAAATCCTGAACTACATACTGGCCAAGTTCCTGCACTTAGCAATACACTTTTTACATCATCTACCCAAGTAGAAGTATCAAGTGTAGTACTTTTGGTTGTACTTTTTGGGCTGTAAGTTGCTACTGAAAAATTAGCAATCTTGTAATTCGTAGTTGCATTTGCGTCTGTTCTTTTGTGAACAGTCTTCCCTGAACTTGGTCCAGCATCCCAAACCGCAAAAGAAAACCCTCTGTTTATTGCCTGCTCCGTTAAATATCTATGGAACTCTACTCGTGAAGTATTGGTTGGACCTCCATCAGCAAAACCAGTTGTATTGCTACCTATTTTTTGCAAATCTCCTGTCGAATAATTGTAACCGCCCGCATTGTCCGCCCCAAATTCTCCCATAAAAACGGGTACATTATTAGCATCTGACCAAATTACCACAGTATCAAAATGGGTTGCTATAGTAGCCTTTTCCACAGTTGTTCCCCAAGAATTTGCGTCTTTATTATCTTTTGAAGAACTTGTAAAATTAAAAGGTTTGTAATAATGAAAAGTCGCGATCAAATAAGAATCACTCGTAAGAATTGTTGAACTGATATTTGTTGGTGTTTCATAAGAAGTTTTTGTACCTGCAGTGAGAATGATATTTCTAGTTGTATTTCCTCCTCCAGTTGCTCTAATAAGCGCAATAACGTCTTCATTAATTGTATTCATATCTGCTTCTGACACTTCAAAATAAGGTTCATTGACAATTTCAAACAATAAATTTTCTGACTTGTTTTTAAAACGATTGGAAATAGCTGTCCAAATGGTTCTAAATTTCTCATTATCTGCAGCTCTTTTTGCTGAAGTTGGATGTGTATAATTGGTTTCATCACTATTAAAAGTGGTTAAAAATTCTGATTTTAATGTTGCTCCATGAAAATCAAGAACAGTAACCAATCCTTGTCCCAAGGCCCAATCAATTACTGTTTCTATTCTATCTAAATAAGTACTAGAAACAACATAATCAGAACTGGTCCCTGTATAACTTGCAGAACTACCACTTGCTGCGCTGTAACTACTTGTACTCCCTGTAGTTCGTGTTCCAAAAAAATCCATAGGTATCCTAACATTTGTAAAACCTGCATTGGCAACATCTATAAAATACTGTTCAGTAACTATTGGAGACCAATTTCCTTCTACCGGAGCACTTAGTGTATTTCCTAAATTGATTCCTCTTCCCATACGTTTGACCATTTGAAAGGGTTTCGTTTGAGCTTGCAAAAAGAAACTTGTAATTAATAATACTGCAAAAAATATATTCTGTTTTTTCATAAGGTTTCGTTTGTGTTACAAATTTCACCTAATAGTAAAAAAAGAAGAGGGTGCTATGTATTTATCCAAGAGGCATATGGTTCTTACCCTCAATAAAAAGAATGCAATTGCACAAAAACCTATAAAGAGCAGAGATAATATGTTTGAATAACGTTTTTATTTCCGTTACTTTTTATTTCTAAAAAATTCTTTAACAGTAGACTTCCCTTTTAAATAATTCAACGACACCAAAAAAGCATCCATTTTTTCTACAGTATCTATAAAAAACGTTCCTTTATTAAAAAAAGAATGTGGCTGTCCTTCGTAAAAATGCATGTCACATCTACTTCCAACTTCTTTCATTTTTTTCTCATAGGCAATTGATGAGGACACTGGAGTCGTTTTATCTTTTGTCCCAAAAAACACTAACGTTGGAGGTGCTCCTTTTGTAATATTATGTAGTGGAGATATTTCTAGATGTCGCCCATTCATAACTCTGTACCCATATCCATTTTTACTATTGTCATATACTGGATTGAACAAAACCAAAGCATTCGGAACCGAGCTTATTGAAAGGTTTTCATTAGCAGCTTCTAAACCGACAATATTTCCACAAGCAGCGGCCAAATGTCCTCCAGCCGAGCCACCTCCTGAGGCTATTTTATTTGGATTGACATGCAATTCTTTTGCATGTTTACGTACATAACGAATGGCAGATTTTGCATCTTCTACTGCTTCAAAAGGACTTGTTCCATGTGTGTTTTTCAAACGATAGTCTACAGAAATTGCAACCATACCTCTAGCAGCCAAATACTGTGACTGCCTTTGAAAAGCTTTGAAGTTTCCACCATTCCAACCTCCTCCATGAAAAAAAATCATACAATTATAGGTCTTAGAATCGTCAAAATTTTCAGGTCTGTAAACATGTAAATTCAAACGAATCGTATCTATTACTTTGTACTCAATTGAAATGGGCTTGTTATTTACAGTACTCCGTTGTCCATAACTAAATGAAATAACCAATATAAATAGGGAAGTAAAAATATTTTTAAAAGACATCCTAATTATTTATTTAAAGTGATTCGTTTATTTTTCAGCACATTACTTAAACTGTCTGAAAGTTTTTGGTATTTTTTTTCAACTGCTAAGTTTCTATTTTCATTTGGATCTGTTGCATGATCGTACAACATTCTATCAATCGTTTTGCCTTTTTTTATCCACTCCGTATAAAAATAAGTACCTGCAATCAAAGTTTCACCTTTTTGCCATCTTGCCAAAGCCGTATTTTTATATATTTTGGAAGGATTTATTAGAGCTGTATATAATGATATACCATCCAAATGACTAGGTGCCTCTGTATCCGTTAAATCACATAAAGTTGGATACACATCTACCAATTCGGCTATGGAATTGGTTTTTTTATTTTGTGGAATTCCTGGAGCACTAATTATCAATGGAATCTGCAAGGCAACTTCAAAATTACTGTGTTTCGCCCACAAACCATGTTCTGACAAACTCCATCCATGATCACTTAACAGTACTACAATGGTATTTTCTTTCATTCCTAAATTCTCCAGTTCCTTCAGTACCTTTCCGATTTGAGCATCCACGTAACTGATACAAGCATAATATCCTTGAATCAATTTCTTAGCTTCTTTTAAAGGAACTTTTCCTTTTTTAGGAATGTTATTGTAATACCTCAACTCTCCCCAAGAATGATTGGCCATTTTAGGTGCGAGCTCAGGAAATGTATTGTTTTTAGGAAGTTTTATTTTAGTTTTATCATACAAGTTCCAATATTTTTTCGGAGCGTTGAAAGGCAAATGTGGCTTTACAAAACCAGTAGCAATAAAAAATGGCTTTCCTGATTTTTTAGCTTTTTTAAGGTCTGAAATTGTTTTCTGAGCCGTCAAACCATCAAAATAAGCAGTGTCGCCTACCTTCGGACTTTCGTATGCATTCCCATGTTTACCTTGCGCTTCCAAAGCTATGTTTTCTTTTGAAAGATAATTTCTAAAACCTTTGTCGGAAGCATGCCATTCTTCATCCCAACTTCCTTTTGCATCACCTTTTCCATGCATGATTTTTCCATTGCTGATTGTAGCATACCCTTGGTTTTTAAAATGCATTGCTAGGGTTACAACATTTGGCATTTCAACATCTATATTAGAATCGTATTTTAAAAACCTTTTGTTCGTTGGTCTTTTACCTGTCAACATACTAGATCTAGATGCACCACAAACTGGAACATTGCAATAGGCTCTGTTAAAGGTGACTCCTGTTTTTGCAAATGCATCTATAGCAGGTGTACTTATATGGTTTTGACCGTACAAAGGCATTTCTGGCCTTAGATCATCTACCATAATAAACAATATGTTTTTTGGTTCTTTTTCTTTAGAAGCTTGTCCAGAAACTTTCAAAAAAAGAAAAAAAGCAATTAAAATACAGACTCTTGAGTTTCTCATTACAACTGAATTCTATTTTCAACTGTTAACGTGGTTGTTTTCAAATGTTTTTTGTCTGAAGATGCACCCGTCATAATCGTAAAAGTTCCTGGTTCCACACAATACTTCATGTCAATATCATAAAAAGCCAAACTTTCTTTATGGATACTAAACTCCACTTTTTTAGTTTCCCCTACTTTCAAGAATACTCTTTTGTAACCTTTCAATTCCTTAACAGGTCTTGTAGCGCTACTTACATCATCTCTGATATACATCTGTGCTATTTCTTCACCATCCATCGTTCCTGTATTTGTTATCTCTATTGAAACTTTTACAATCTCTTTTCCTGAGAATACTTCCTTTGACAAAATTGGTACACTGTATTTGTATTTGGTATAACTCAAACCAAATCCGAACGGGTGCAAAGGTTTTGTCGATTCTACTGCATATTTATGAAAATATTGAGAAGGTTTGTGATTGTAAACCATTTGCAACTGCCCGACACTTCTAGCTACGGTTAATGGCAATTTTCCGCTTGGATTGACGTCTCCAAAAAGCACCTCAGCGACTGCTTGTCCACCTAAAATCCCTGGTTCCCAAGATTCAATAATTGCAGGAACATTCTTTTCTAACCAAGGTTCTGAAATAGGTTTTCCATTTACCAAAACTACAATTACAGGAGTTCCTGTTTTTTTAATGGCCTGTACCAATTTCAATTGTTTTCCTGCCAAATCCAAACTCGCTCTTCCCATATTCTCTCCCGCAGTTTTGTCTTTCCATTCGTATCTTAAAGAATTGTCTCCTACCACTACAACCGCATAATCTGCTTTTCCCGCTTGTTTGGCTGCTTCTTTTATTTTAGCATCCTTCATCTTTAAAATATGCTCTCCAGAATCGTAATAACTGACTTCATATCCTTTTTCTTCGCCTAAATTTTTAATTCCTTCATAAATAGTTGTTACGTTTTCATCGGGTTGCTTTGCATGCCAATCTCCTAAAATTGTTTGATTATTAGCGTTTGGACCTGTAACAAATATTTTGTGTTTTTTTGTTGATTTTTTCAAAGGTAAAATCTTCTTGTTTTTCAATAAAACAATTCCTTTTCTAGCAGATTCTAAAGCAGTTGCCAAATGTTCTTTCGTATAAATTCTTTCTTTTACCTTATCCAACTGAACCAATGAATTTTCAAAAAGGCCCAATTTAAATTTTGCTGTTAAAATTTTAGAACAAGCAGCGTCTATTCTTGACATTGGTAATTTTCCTTCTTCAACCAAAGCAACAACAGCTTCAGGAAATTTGACACCGTGCATGTGCATATCCATTCCTGCACTTACAGAAAATTTTGCAGCTTCTTTTAAATTATGAGCTACATGGTGTAAGGTTTCAATACGTTCAATATCCATCCAATCACTTACGTAAAAACCTTTAAAACCCCAGGTGTTTCTGAACAAATCTGTCATCAACCATTTGTTCATATGACAAGGAACCCCATTCAATTCGTTATGTGCTGCCATAATAGAATACACTCCTGCATCAATGGCTTTTTTATAAGGGGGTAGGTATACTTCTTTTAAAGTTCGTATCGACACATCCATTGGAGATGCATTCAATCCGTTTGCTGGATCACTTCCTGCTATCATATGTTTTGCACAAGCAATTACTTTCTTATCACCTGTAAAATCTCCTTGTTGAAATCCGTTTATCATCGCCGCTCCCATATTCCCAACCATAAAAGGATCTTCACCATACGTTTCTCCTACTCTTCCCCATCGAGGGTCTCTTAAAACATCAATATTTGGTGTAAATGCCCAATGACTACCCGTTGCTCTCATTTCCAAAGCCGTTTGTTTTCCTACTGTATAAGAAAATTCATCAACCCAAGTAGCAGCAAGTGTAATGGGTGATGGATATACGGTTGTACCAGACACCAATGCATTTCCATGAATGGCATCGATACCAATTAAAACTGGAATTTTTAATCTTGATTTCGCAGCCAATTCTTGCAATAAATTTGCTTCTTCAGCAGTAAGCACGTGTAAAAAAGAACCTATTTTTCCTTCTTCACACATTTTTGCTACATCATCACTAAACAGTCCTTTGTAAAAACCTTGTGCATCATTGCTATGCAAATCTTCTTCTGAAAGGTTTTTTTCTGCTTGACGCATATGATCCAATCCTACGAATTGATTCATTTGATAGACTTTTTCTTCCAAGGTCATTCTTCCCATCAAGTCGACAACTCTGTCTTCAACTTTTTGGGAAGCATCGAAGTACAAAGGGGTTCCGTTATTATCATTAGGAACCTCTTTTGTACAAGATAAGGTTGTACCAATAAGTACACCTAGGGTGATGAATTTGTATAAACTAATTTTCATATTGACTCTCTTTTAAATTATTAACTATTTCTTAAATGTCAGGTCGAGCCTTTCGACTACGCTCAAGATAAACTAAAGTCGAAATCCTACTTGTATTGATAATTTCGATATATATAACCTCTCGAAAACTCCGTTTCTATCTTCAAAATAAAATATTTTATTTTTCAATAATGCTCGAGGAGACATTCTTGTTTTACTGCAATTCACTTGTTTATAGATCATTAAGAGTGGAAGGTTTTTTATTAAATATTTCTTTTTCTTTCTTTCCAAATTATGATTTGTAGTACAAAGGCTTTTTGGGAGCATCGATTGCTTGCTTCAGTAGTTTATAAGCAGGCTTTCCTTTTCCTTTTTTATCGAATAAAAAAAGATGCTTGTCTTTGTGATTTCCAACTCCATCAACCATACCCCAAGTATTGTAAGTAACTACTCCTGTCTCTTTTTTGGAAAGCAGAATTTTTAAAATATTGGCATAGGCTTCTGCTTGTAACTTCAATGCTTCTGAAGAAGCTTTTCCATCCCAAATTTTATAATCAATTTCAGTTACATGAAAATCCAGCTTGTTTTTATGTGCCCAATCTATCAATTCTGAAAAATAGTCCAAACTCTTCTTATCTAAAGAAACCTTTTCTGTACTTTTAAAATGAGCCTGCCATCCAATACCATCTACTCGATATCCCTTTTTTCTTAGATACAAAATTGTTTTTTTTACTTTTTCCCACATCACAGGCTCCATACCTCCATGTTGATTGTAAACCAAACTTTTATTTTTCGCATATTTATTGGCAATTTTAAAAGCTTTGGTAATATATAAGGGAACTCCATTTTTATCCAATCCCATTTGAGTCCAAGGGTTTTCCCATTCTTTAAAACCAGGTTTTTCTGCAAACCATGTTCCGTTTCTATTTACAGTTTCGTTCACTACATCCATCCATTTTACTGTCTTATTTGTATTGAAGCGTAAACAAAGTGCTGTAAAAAATTCTGTCATAATGTTATCCAATTCTTCTGGAGTTCTATGATCTGCTTTGGCCCATCTAGAAGCTTGTGGACTTACAGGTCCGTGTATTCGAACAGCAATATTATTTTTTGAGGCAAATTTCACATAGGCATCTATTTGACTCCAATCCCACACATTTGGTTCGGGGTGTACTCTAGATTGTTTTGCACAATTTTCTGGTGTGGTATAAGTAAATTCTCTTAAAAATAATTTTTCTACAAAAGTCCCTAATTGACTGTAATTTAATGTTGCTCCAATAAAAACTTCATCCGTATTGTACTTCTTTTTTAAAAGCGTTTTGATAGGTTCTTTTGGCGTTTTTGTCAACTTGACTTTTCCTTTGAAAGTAGCTTCGTTTTTAAAAAACTCTAAAGCTTTCTTTTTCAACTCTTGGTAGATTTTTTTATACTTCCTATTCCCAACAAAATTAGTTGTTTCCAAAGGGTCTTTTTTATAATCATATAATTCTTCTGCTATTATATCCTTCTCTAAAACACCACTGGTGCTTTTTAAATTGTCACTTAACCAAGCCGTGTATCTATAATTTTCAGAACGAAAACTATACCCCGTATTTTTGCCTTTTCTCCATTGACTTACAGCTATATCTTTTACTTTCTGTTTCTCTTGCTTCATTAAAGGTGCCAGGCTAACTCCATCTAAATTTGATGGAGTTTTTAAGCCAGACAGTTCACAAAGCGTCGGAAATACATCGACAAACTCTGTGGGAGAGCTCACTTTGGTATACTTTTCACTAAATGGGGTGTATATAATTAATGGAGATCTTGTGGCTTGTTCAAAATTAGAATGTTTGTTCCAAAGGCTATGATCTCCCAAGTGCCAACCATGATCTCCCCAAACTACAATAATTGTGTTTTTATCTAATTTTTTCTCTTTCAGTTTTGCTCTGATTTTACCTATCTGTGTATCTACAAAACTTACACAAGCATAATAACCGTGAATCAATTCTCTTTGCGTAGCTGTATCTAGCTCCAGTAAATTCTCTTTGTTTATTTTGTATTCAATGGTAGGAGATTTGTAACTTCTCATTTCTCCTGAGTTGTGATAAGACAACTTTGTTCCATTCTTAGATTTTTTTTGATAAGCCGCCAAATCAATCTTAGTCCTATCGTACAAATCCCAATATTTTTGAGGAGCAACAAAGGGCAAATGTGGCCTTTTGAAACCAACTGCTAAAAAAAATGGTTTTTCTGGAGATTTTGACAACTTATCAATTTTTTTCAGCGCGTCTAAAGCAATAGCACCATCCGTATAAGCCGCATCTGGAACATTGCTTTTTTCAAAAGGTGGCTTGTATCTATCTGTTATGTATTTTGAAACATTTTTTACTCCTTTATTTTCCGCCTCTTTTCTAAGTGCTACAATTTTAGCTTTGATTTTAGCATTTTGATAATATCCCAATTCAGGTTTTCCATAAGTATTCGGATAAGAAATTTGAAATTCTCTTAAAAAAGGCTCACTCCATGAAGGACCGTCTACTTCTTTATCAACGCATCTTGGATCGTATATTTTACCTGTCCCAATAGTTGTATACCCTTGACTTTTGAAATACTGAGGAATAGATACAATCCCTGGATTCATATCTCGCATTTTTGTTTTCAAATCTCTAACCTTTGTATAATCTGGTCTTTTCCCTGTCATCAAACTAGCTCTTGAAGGCCCACATACAGCTTGTTGCGTATGATTGTTTAAAAATATTGTTGCTGAAGCAGCCAACTTGTCTAAATTTGGAGTAATAGCAAAACGATCTCCATAACTACCTAATGTCGGTTTTAAATCATCTATAGCAATAAATAGGATATTCGGAGCTTTCTTAAACTCTTGCCCTTGCATTTGTGCTATAAAAATATGTACTAGAAGTAAAAGTATTCTATTTTTCATTCGTCTCATCTAACTTGTTAATCCGCTACAAATTTGCTCTTTACAAAACAAAATGATAGGGTATATTGAATATTCTACAGGGACATATGTGTACCCCTTCCCAAATCAAGCTCTGATTCTACAAAAAAACAAATACTCACATCGCTCAACAAAACACTTTTCGTAAAAAAAGACTTATTAAGTACTTTAAAAATACACATATGTTAAATAATCAAGTGAATTTTGCAATATTTAAAATTATTTAGCTTGAAATATCAAAAAATAAATTAGTTTTAAAAAAAATATAATTCATGCATAACAAATCTGAACAAAACATTGCCTTAGAAAATAAATACGGGGCGCACAATTACCATCCATTACCTGTAGTTCTTGAAAAAGGAAAAGGTGTTTTCTTATGGGATGTAGAAGGAAAAAAATATTACGATTTCTTGTCAGCTTATTCAGCAGTTAATCAAGGTCATTGTCATCCTAGAATTATTTCTGCTATGACCAATCAAGCAGAAAAACTAACCTTAACTTCTAGAGCATTTCATAATGATAAATTAGGAATCTACGAACAATATACAACTTCCTATTTCGGGTTTGACAAATTATTACCGATGAATACGGGTGCAGAAGCGGTTGAAACAGCTATTAAAATTGCTCGAAAATGGGGATATGAAAAAAAAGGAATTCCTGCCAACAAAGCAAAAATTATAGTTTGTGAAAATAATTTTCACGGACGTACAACCACAATAATTTCATTTTCAAATGATCCCGTTGCAAATGAAAATTTCGGACCTTATACACCTGGGTTTTTAAAAATCCCTTACAACAATCTACTTATTCTTGAAGAAACATTAAAAACAGGAAAAGATATTGTTGGTTTTTTAGTAGAACCCATTCAAGGTGAAGCAGGAATTTTTCCTCCAGATGCAAATTATTTAAAAGAAGTAAAAGCATTGTGCAACAAATACAACGTGTTGTTTATTGCCGATGAAATACAAACTGGAATTGCAAGAACTGGAAGTTTGTTAGCGGTATGTGGAAATTGTACCTGTGAAAATACTTGTGAAAAACAAGACACTTACCAGCACCCAGATGTATTGATATTAGGAAAAGCGCTAAGTGGTGGTAGTTACCCTGTAAGTGCCGTACTGGCTGATGATGAAGTTATGAATGTTATTCAACCAGGACAACATGGAAGTACATTTGGTGGAAACCCGATTGCCTCTGCTGTTGCAATGGAAGCTTTGGAAGTTGTCAAAGATGAAAGATTGGCTTACAATGCAAGAAAACTAGGACACCTTTTTAGAGATACTTTGAATGCGTATAAAAAAACATCTTCTATTGTTAAGGAAGTGAGAGGCAAAGGTTTGTTAAATGCCGTAGAATTACACGAAGCTGAAGAAATTCCATCTGCTTGGGATATCTGTGTTCTTTTAATGAACAAAGGTCTTTTAGCCAAACCTACGCATGGCAATATCATAAGATTTACACCTCCCTTGGTTATTTCCGAATCACAACTTATTGAATGCACAAAAATTATTATAGACACTTTAAAAGAAATTGAGAAAATTTAAGCTCAATTTCTTTTAAACACAAACCAAACGTTTATATGAAATCCATAAAAATTATCAAAAACAGATCTGACATCGGAGCGGGTGCCAGAGGTTCTGATTTAGGAATTGATGCTTTAGAAATAGCTGCCATCAATAAAGAAAGTGCCTATTTCAACGAATTCAAATTTGAAGACGTTGTTACCAAAAATGAATCTATCTATAACAAAGTAAACAATTCATTTGCCAAAAGAATAGAAGATGTATATGAACAATGCCTACGTGTTTCTGATCATGTTCAAAACAGCTTAGAAAACAATGAATTTCCGCTTGTATTGAGTGGAGATCACTCTTCTGCTCTAGGAAGTATCAGTGGTGTGAAAGCTGCATTCCCTAACAAACGAATTGGCGTTGTGTGGATCGATGCACATGCAGATATTCATTCTCCATTTTCCTCACCTTCTGGAAACATACACGGTATGCCTTTGGCGGCTGCTTTAGGAAATGACAATTTAGATTGTCAAATAAACACACCTTCTGATGAAACAGTTGCTATTTGGCAACAGATGAAAAACATAGGGGTTTCAGGTACAAAAATACTTGCAGATGACTTGGTGTATTTTGGAGTTCGAGACACAGAAGAACCAGAAGACAAACAAATTGAAAATTTTGGAATTCGAAATTACAAAGTTGCAGAAATACGTCACAAAGGACTGTCCAACTGTGTAGAAGAGTCCTTAAAAAGACTGGAAGACTGTGATCTGATTTATATTTCTTTTGATGTAGATAGCATGGACTGTGATCTGATCTCTTACGGTACTGGAACACCAGTTCCAAAAGGATTTGACCAATACGAGGCAATTGCCATTATCAATCAATTCATTGCTTCCAAAAAAGTTATTTGTGTTGAGTTTGCCGAAATAAACCCATTACTAGATACCAAAGGGAATAAAATGGCAGAAACTGCTTTTGAGGTTTTGGAAAGGATCACTCCCTTTATCAAATCCAATTCGGACATCTTTGAAGCTAATTAGTATCAGAAATATCCATTTCCTTTTACCCCATACAATACACCCCCACTCGAGCAGACAGACCTATTAGTTTACTGATAAGTTTCGTTTGTTCGAATAATACCAATTTGAATATTTAATGTCGCATAAAATAACTTCTTTTTCACAATATTATCGTTAAAATATTGTACCATAACTACGGCTATGTTAAAATACTCCGTCTCAATCTTGCAAAAAATAATATCAATTTTATTTTACGACATTAAATATTCAAATTGGTATAATTTTTTGCCAACTTATAGCTATTTGATATTCTAATTTTTATACCCTATTTGAGTTCGTGAAACCTCTTCCTCTTTTTTCTCGGTAAGTTCATCCAAATAACTAAAAACCAACTCAATATTTTTACTATTATTGGAAATTTTCTTTTTGATTTCCTCAATATCTAATTTGATATTTATAGTGTCAGTGAGCATTTCTCTTGTTTTAGTAAAAACTCTGATAATATTAATATTAACTGCAATTGCTTGTGAGCTACTCAATACACTTGATAACATTGCGACACCTTGCTCTGTAAAAGCTAATGGAACATATCTATTTCCTCCTCAAGTTATCAAACTCATCTTTCGTCAAATCAAACATAAAATCTTCAGGAAACCGCTCTATATTACGACGCACTTGCCTTTTAAGCTGTTTCGTTTCGACTTGATACAATGTTGCCAAATCCCTATCCAACATTACTTTTCGACCTCGAATCGAATAGATTTTATTTATTATTAATTCTTCTGTAACTGTAATTTTTTCATCCATAGCATATTTTTTTATTACATTTCCCTATTCATCTTGAATATCTTTCAATAACAGTTGCAATGATGTATTTCCATTCCAATGATTTTCATCAATGGTAAAAGCTGCTTTGAAAGAATTTCCATTTTTAACCAAATCATGTTTATCCCCCAAACCAAAACCAATGGCATTGTATGTTCTTGCATCTGCTCCAGAAAGAATATTCAATTTCAAATGAGATTCATCTGCTCCAACGGGCTTTCCATAGCCATTGTCACGCAATCCTCTTGCCATAAAAACAGGATGCATATTGGCTGGACCAAAAGGCCCCATTTGACTTAATATTCTAAAAAATTTAGGACTTATTTCTGATAAAAAAAGTTCATTATCGATTTGAATTTCTGGAGATCTAAGTTCTTCTGGAATCGATGTTTTTACAACTTCTTCGAATTTGGCTTTGAACTTTTCATAATTCTCAGGTAATAAAGTCAATCCGGCTGCATATTTATGCCCTCCAAATTGCTCAATAAATTCTGCACATTCATGCAAGGCATCGTACACATCAAATCCCTTTACAGAACGTGCTGACGCTGCCAGTTTATCGCCACTTTGTGTAAATACAAGTGTGGGACGGTAATGTTTTTCAATCAATCTAGAAGCCACAATACCAATAACACCTTTATGCCAATCTTTATGAAAAACAACGCTTGTATAGTCTTGTTCTTCATTATTTTCTTTAATTTGTTGTAAAGCATCTTCTGTTATTTTTTTATCTAATTCTTTTCTATCTGAATTGTAAGTTTCGATTGCCGACGCAAATTCTTTTGCTTTTTCAAAATTAAACTCTGTCATCAATTCTACAGCATGTAAACCATGTTTCATTCTTCCTGCTGCATTGATTCTTGGAGCAATTACAAATACAACATCTGTAATTGTCAATATATCTTTTTTTATTTGGTGTATAATCGCTTTAATTCCTGGTCTTGGATTTGCATTGATGACTTCCAATCCATGAAAAGCCAGTATTCTATTTTCACCTGTTATGGGAACAATGTCTGCTGCAATTGCCGTTGCAACCAAATCTAAATAAGGAATCAATTCACTAAAATCTTGTCCTCTACTGATAGAAAATGCTTGTATCAATTTAAACCCAACTCCACAGCCACACAACTCATCATATGGATAGCTGCAATCTTCTCTTTTAGGATCTAAAACGGCTACCGCTTTTGGAATTTCATCTCCCGGCCTGTGATGATCACAAATGATAAAATCAATTTCTTTTTCTGATGCGTAAGCAACTTTTTCAATTGCTTTGATTCCACAATCCAATGCAATAATTAAAGAAATACCATTGTCATATGCGTAATCAATTCCCATATAGGAAATTCCATAACCTTCTGCATATCGATCTGGGATATATGTGGTTACTTGCTCGTACATAGACATCAAATATGACGACATTAAAGCTACAGAAGTAGTCCCGTCTACATCATAATCGCCATACACCATTATATTTTCACCATTTGCAATGGCTGTTTCTATCCTAGACACGGCTTTGTCCATATCTTTCATCAGAAATGGATCGTGTAATTTATATAAATCTGGACGGAAAAAATCTTTTGCAGCATCAAAAGACTCAATGCCTCTTTGTACCAAAAGTTTGGCGAGTGTTTTTTCTATTCCCAATGCTTTAGAAAGTTCTACTACTTTCTTTGAATCGGGTTCATTTTTTAAATTCCAACGCATAGCAACTTGTTGTTTAATTATTAATCAATGACTTACGTGTCAAGTTACTCAACAATTCTAAATAACAGATACTGAAATTATTCTTTTTTTAATTGACAATTAATAATTATCAATTCACTATTGCTCTATATACTCCGTAGCCACAGTAACCTCAGCAAATTGACGAAACATTTCCATTACACCACAATATCTTTCCACAGACAACTTTACTGCTTTTTCTATTTTATCTTTCTTAAATTCAGAACCATAAAACTTAAAAGTCACATGTACTTTTTTATAAAATTTAGGATCTACATCTGTCAATTCTCCTGCCACATCAATTGCAAAATGAGCGACCTCTGCACGCATTTTTTTCAATAAAGAAGATATATCCATTCCAGCACAACCTGCCAAAGCAGATAACATCATGGCTTTTGGACGCACTCCTTTTCCTTCTCCTCCAAATTCTTCTGCTCCATCAATCAATACTTTTCCTCCTGGTCCTTCAGACTCGAAATGCATTTTTCCTTTCCAGTTTAACTCTACGTTGTGCGTCATTTGTTTCTATTTTATAAAAATGTAAAAATATACTTAATAGAGTATAACTCTATTTCTTAGAAGTATATACTTCTTCTACTGTTTCGTTTTCTTTTTTTTCTTCAACAATTGTCAAAATATCACCCGGCATCACTTTTCCAGGTTGTATCACTTTGAAATAAATACCACTTTTGGTTTCCTTCCAAAATTGCTTGATTATTTTTGCATCCTTAAAACGCATTCCTAATTTCACACAAGGTTCTCTAGGCTCTGTTGCTTCAATAATCGCTTCTCCTATTTTATATATATTTCCGATATGAATTTGTGTTTCTTCCAATCCTTCTATCGAAAGGTTTTCACCAAACATTCCATAATCCCAGTTCAAATTTGGAAACTTATTTTTCCAAAACGGATAGTGGTCTACACTATACGCATAAACCGCTTTACTTATACCTCCATGACTTTCTCTATCAATTACAGCATCATTATCTACATCTTCCTTCCCTAGAAATATAGAAGGAACCGGACTCTTAAAAATCCCTGTTTCAAAAGTCTTTCCTTTCCAATCAACCTTTTTCCGAACTCCTATATTTGTCGCTACTACTTTCATCTACCCCCATTTACTCAATAACAAAACCTTCCAACACATCAGCAATTTTACGATTGTCAGACAATTGTGGTATTTTATTTTGACCTCCAAATTTACCAATAGATTTCATATATTCATGAAAACCTCCTTTAGACACTTTATTGATAACTAAAGGTTTTAAAACTTTCCCTTCAATTAAATCTAAATAATAAATATTCTGACTTTGCATGGAGCGGTCTATTTTTGATGCAAATTCTTCCATGTTTTCAGGTTCCTTATCAAATTCAATAAACCATTGATGATAGGGCAATCCTTCATTTGGTGCTACCTGAGGAGCAACCGTAAACTCACTAATTACAATATCTGTACCTTCAACAGCACTGTTTATAGCTAGTTCTACTTCTTTTCCAATTACATGTTCTCCGAAAGCCGAAATAAAATGTTTGATACGTCCTGTCACTTTTACTCTATAAGGCTCTAAACTTGTAAACTCTACTGTGTCTCCAATATTATACCCCCATAAACCAGCAGTTGTATTTAATATTATTACATAATTCACATCCAACTTCACGTCCTTCAAAGCAATTCTTGTTGGATTTTCATCATAAAATTCAGTCGCTGGAATAAATTCATAAAAAATCCCATTATCTAACAACAACAACATTCCTTTTTCTTTCTGACTGTCTTGATAGGCTATAAACCCTTCTGATGCTGGATAGAGTTCTATATAATCAATCTTTTTTCCAATCAAAGATTCAAACTTATTTTTATAAGGCTCAAAGTTAACACCTCCATAAATGAAAAAATTAAATTTTGGAAAAAGCTCTGAAACCGTTTTTCCTGTTTTTTCTTGCAACTTTTCAAAATACATCTGTACCCATGATGGAATACCACTAATCACAGACATATCTTCATTGATAGTTTCCTCTACAATCGCATTTACTTTCGTTTCCCAATCCTCAATACAATTCGTTTCCCAACTAGGCAATCTATTTTTTAATAGGTATTTTGGTATGTAATGTGCCACAATACCACTCAACCTTCCCAAATTCACTCCATTTTTATCTTCCAAAACGGGGCTTCCTTGTAAAAAAATCATTTTCCCATTTACAAAAGAAGCATCACCGGTTTGTGCTATATACAATAACAAAGCATTTCGAGCTGATTTAATGTGCGTTGGCATCGATTCTTTGGTAATCGGAATGTACTTAGCTCCCGAAGTAGTTCCAGAGGTTTTTGCAAAGTACAGAGGTTTTCCTTTCCATAAAACATCACTCTCACCAGCTACAACTCTGTCTACATATTTTCGTAAGCCTTCATAATCTACAGCTGGTACATTCGCTTTAAAATCTTCATAATTATCAATATTATTAAAATTATGATCTATACCAAAGGCTGTATTTTTTGCTTCAGAAATTAAATTTCTAAACACTTTTTCTTGTGTCTCTATTGGGTTTTTAGCCCATTTACTCACTTTTCTTTGTACGAATTTTGCAAATGGAATTGCAAAAGCTGCTTTTATACTCATTATTCGAATTCAATAAAATTTACTGGATTTACAGGATACCCTTGGTACCACATTTCAAAATGTAAATGAGGCCCTGTACTATATTCTCCACTTGATCCTGCAATAGAAATTACCTCTCCTGATTTTACAAGATCTCCTTGTTCTCTGTATATTATTTCGTTGTGTTTGTAAACAGATAAATATTTATTGGTATGTTCCACAATCAAAACGTACCCTGTTTCTGCTGTCCATTCTGCAAAAATTATGGTTCCATCCGCAATAACTTTTACGGCTGTTCCTTTAGTTACAGCAACGTCTACAGCATAATGTTTTTCCTTCACATTGTACTGTTCCGTGATAATTCCTTTTACAGGTGCAAAGAAAACAACATCTATCTTATTTGTTTCAAAATCAAACAAACTAAACCTATCTTCCCTTTCTACTCCTTCTCTAAAAATAGAATCTTTGCGAGAACGCACCAATAATTTTGCATCTACAGAATCAATTTCTTTAAAAGGAATTTCATTGCTAATTTCACCTATCTTTTTTTGTTGTGAAGCTATTACCTGAAACAACAAACTGTCTATTACGGCTTCTTTAGAAAATAAACTTTGACTCAATTGACTCAATTCATTTTTATGTAATTCTTTTAATTGCTTTTCTTTTTGACCGTATTCTGCCTTTAACAATTTTTGAACTTCTTGGCGTACTCTCTCTGAAGCCAATTTTACACTTGCAGCGGTCTTTTTATTATTTTTAGAAAGTGCCTGAACACTGTGTTTTGTTTCTATTTCTTTTAAAGCAATCTGTTTTCTGAAATCTGAAATACTCTTATCTTTTACTAAAAGCTTCAGTTTCAAATTCTGAATTGTGTCTATTTTTTTCTCTATCTCAAAAGCATGTATTTCGTTTACCTTATCTAATGCTATTTTATTATCAGAAACCAATACTTCTTGATTTTCAATATACGTTTTTTGCAAAAAATCTTTTTCTTTTTGATAATGCGACTCCCAAGTACTATCTAACTGCAAGCGAATATTTTCCACAACTCCTTTAATAGAATCGTTATTTACCGGAATATGGATTTCCAAGGGCTTTGTAGCTACTTTATTGGTATAAGGAAGCACTACTCCCACCTCTTTGTCTTCCCCAATTAATATTGGACGAATTGCTTCTGTAAATTTTTCAAGTGTTGTAAGTTGTAATTTCAACGAATCTACTTTGTAAAAAAGATCGGCAGCCTGTCTCTTTAACTGGGTTGATGAAAATCCTGGAATGTATTCTTTGATAGGTGTAAAAGCAATTAACAAAACAGTCATTGCTATTAATAAAACACTGAAAACACCGCTTAAAACAAAAACATTTAAACGTGTCAGTTTGAATGAAAAACGTTCTTCAAAAGAGTCTTCATTCAATACAACCAATCTAAATTTCTTTGTTAATTTAGTTTTGAGTTTGCTTTTATTTTTTTTTTCTTTTACCATTGTTAAAAGACAAATATACTAATATTGTGGAATTGAATTGGTGTTGAAGTAGGTTAAGTTGAATTGATTTTTTCTCTCTAATTGAAGCACCTATTCTGAAAAAAATATTTCTATTTTTTCTTAGCACCTGACAAAAATTAGTATTTATTTCTTGATGTCAGGTAGAGCCTTTCAACTACGCTCAAGATAAACTAAAATAGAGGCCTTATTTTTATTGATAATTTCTATAACCATGATCTCTCGAATCCGCTCGAGGAGACACACAACACCTTATTATAATTCAAGATCTTACAATTTATTAATAATGAAAATTATTTTTTATAAAAATTCATTTGCTCCAAATAACTCCAAACATTCTCTGGAAGCAATGGTTTTATATTTTTTCCTTCCTTGATAGCTTTCCGAATATGAGTTGATGATATTTCAACAACAGGAGCATTGATTTTATGAATTTTGCTTGTATCGACAAGCACTTCTTTTTTATTTCCAAAAACACGTGGATACACATAAATATGATGATTCTCAACCAATTCCCTGTGATTTTTCCACTTATGCAAACCTTGTAAATTATCTTCACCCATTATCAAACTAAAAGTATGATCAGGATATTTTTCTTGAATATGTGCCAAGGTATTTACAGTGTATGAGGGCTGTGGCAAAGAAAACTCAATGTCAGAAGGCTTTATTTTAGAATACCCTTCTGTTGCTCTATACACCATTTCATAGCGTTGAAAATTGTCTAATAACGTTGCCTTCTTCTTAAATGGATTGTGAGGTGTTACTACCATCCAAACTTCATCCAAATCTGAATACTCTATCATGTGATTGGCTATAATTAAATGCCCTACATGTATCGGGTTAAAAGTTCCAAAATAGAGACCAATATTCATTTTATCTTACTATTTAATAAAATTAGCTACCAAATCAAAAGCGTCTTTTTTTGCATCTTCCAAAGAATCATTTATCAAAATAACATCAAAATCTTTGGCAAAACTAATCTCCTTCTCTGCTTTTGCTACACGTTCAATTATTTTCTCTTCAGAATCTGTTTGTCTATTCCTAAGACGTCGCTCCATTTCTTCTACAGAAGGTGGCTTTACAAAAACGGCAAGTGTTTCTTCTGGGAATTGAGCCTTTATATTCAAACCTCCAATCACATCAATATCAAAAACAACATGCTTATCTAAGTTCCAAATTCGTTCCAATTCTGATTTTAACGTTCCATAGAAATTATTAGTATATACTTCTTCCCATTCTAAAAAATTAGCAGCTTCTATATTTTTTTTAAAGTCTTCTAAACTTAAAAAATAATAATCTTTTCCGTTTTCTTCTTGCCCTCTAGCCTCTCTAGAGGTTGCAGAAATAGAAAAATCCAATTTCAATTCGTCTTCTTTTAAAAGATGACGAACAATGGTGGTTTTACCCGAACCTGAAGGTGCTGAAAAAACAATTAATTTTCCTTTTTTTACTGTGTTCATATCTGGAAGTTTGTTGAAACGTGGCATTCCACGTCTCTTCCTATAGGATGTTTAATACTTGTTCTTTAATTTTTTCCAATTCATTTTTCATCTGAACAACGACTTGTTGCATGGTTGCATAATTTGATTTGGAACCTGTTGTATTGATTTCTCTACCGATTTCTTGAACAATAAACCCTAATTTTTTACCATCAGATTTTTCATTACTCAATTCTTTTAAGAAATACTCTAAATGGTTTGCCAAACGAACTTTTTCTTCATTAATATCCAACTTCTCCAAATAATAAATCAATTCCTGTTCAAATCGATTCTCATCAATTGTAACTTTCAATTCATCTATCGCCTTACGCAAACGTGTTCTTACGTGCTCCAAACGTTCTTGGTCTAATTTTTCAATTTCAACCAAACCTTTTTGAATATTCCCTATTCTTTCTTTAAAATCTGCTTCTAATGAAAATGCTTCATCTTTCCTATACTGCACAATTTCAGTAATAGCCACATCAATTCCCTCAGAAATAACCAACCATTCATCGGCATCAAACTCTTCTCTAATTGTTTTCAATGCGTCAGGCAATTGCATTGCTATTTCCAAAAAATGAATAGAATCTCCATCAGAAATCTCCTTTAATTCTTCAATGTATTTTGCAACTACTTGTTTGTTAATTGCTGTTTGAGTTTCTCCAGAAGTCATTTCTACATAAATAGAAAAATCTACTTTTCCTCTCATTAAACTTTTAGCCAATCTTTTACGAACATCCAAATCTTTTTCTTTGTAATACGATGGTATTCTCGTATTCAAATCCAAATTTTTACTGTTTAAAGATTTGATTTCTATCGTTACTTTTTTTGTTGGCAATTGTAAAACAGACTTGCCATACCCCGTCATTGATTGTATCATCTATATGAATCTAAAAATTAGGCAAATTTACTGTTTTTATGTTAGAGATTCCATAATTCAAACAAAATAGAATTTATTCCTTGTAAGCCTATAAAAACAAAACTTCATTTTAAATAATAAAATTTTCAAAAATCAGAAAATTAGCCCAATACTTTTTTAAAACCTCACCTACACAGCATATACACAGGCAGCATGGTTCTAATTCTTTTGCACAGGCTTACTTACCATATAAACACCTACAAAAATTAACAATGTTGCGGAAATCTTCACTAAAGACAACGTATCACTTTTAACAAACAGTGCATACATACTTGCAAATACAGGATGTAAATACACAAAAACACTTACTGTAGTTGGCTTTAATTTAGACAAAGCGAACAAATTAAATAAATAGTTCAAAAATGTAGAAAAGACAATTACATATCCTAATTTCACATACATAATTTGGGGCATTGTATCCCAATCAATTGCTATCAACTCTGGGTATGCAAATGGCAATACAAAAAAAACACCTAACAAATACATCCACTTGATAACATTTAATGGATGGTATTTTTTCAGTAATTGCTTTACAACTACCAAATACAGTCCATAAAAAGCTGCATTTACAAATACTAAAAAATTTCCTAAAATTGCATTTTCTACTTGTTTTAAATCGTGTTTATAAGTAATCAAAATAAAAGCACCAACAAGCCCAATCACCAATCCAATTATTTTGTTCTTAACCAACTTCTCTTTTAGCAAAATAGCTGCAAAAACCATAACCATGATTGGTGTTGCAACACCAATTGCAGAAGCAGTAATAGGAGTTGTATAATTCAATCCTTTGTAAAAACAAAGCATATTGATACTGGTTCCAAAAATTGCAGCAATTAAAATCCTAAAATAATCTTTAGAATCAATAGTCTCTTTCTTAACAAACAAGCTGGTAATCCAGAATAAAATTGCAGCGCCAAATACTCTAAAAAAGATCAACGCAAAAGGAGGCACATATGTAGGCATTAAATCCTTCGCTACCGTATAAGAAACACCATATATTATAGCTGTACTAAATGCAGCCAAAAGGGCAATATTTCTAATATTCATTCCATGTAATTATTTAGGATGCAAAGATGCAACGTTAAAAGTAAATAACCTTATTTATATAAGATCCTTTTTACACAAAAACCAAGCAGATACTAGCTTATAAATTGAGAGTAAATAACACAACAGAAAGCAATGCCAACCCCAATAACACCAGTTCTTTCATTAATTTTTTCTCAATTATTTTTACAAATCCAGCAATCATTAACGCAAAAGGAAGAAAAACATACAACAATTCTGATCCATTTTTTAGTGGTGTAATCCCAATCAAAAACACCCCTATAAAAAGAGAAATTAGTGCAATTGTGTATTGACTTCTATATCTATTACTAACAGCCATTATTTTAGGCAATACCATGATTATTGAAATAAAACCAATTATTGCAATTACCAACATCGGAATTTGCTTCAAAGAAGTTCCATAATTGACCCACTCTAAAGAAATGGAAAAATCAAAAATTTGGTAAAAAAGTTGTAGTGCATCTATTAAAAAACAATACGCAAAAAACAAAAATGCAGGAACCAGCAATCCTATTATTGGAACAATAAGATAACGCATATTTATTTTCTTAAATAAAAGTAATGCCAAAAATATGAGTGGAAAAAATAAAATTGCCCAATTAAACAATAAAACAGAGACACCAATATACAAACCACTATCGAACAATTTACTAATAGTATTTGTATTTTCATCTAAGGTTGAAATTTTTTGATAAAACAAGACAAAAAATAGTAAAACGAAAAGTGTTTTGTCCATCTGAAAGACAAAAGGGAACATTCCATAGAGCAAAACCATAATAAAAGAGGCATATAAATTGCCATTTGACATCCCATTTTTGATAAAAACGACTCCAGAAAGAAATAAAAAAAGTAAATTCAAAAATAAATATCCACCTATCTCAAAAGCTGAAACTACTGTAAATGCAGGGTTTTCTTGAAGAATAAAAAAAACAAAATAATACAAACTAAAAATTACACCAATGGCTAGACTATTTATCGGTTTTGTTTTATCAAAAAAATTGGCTAGCATAGTTACTTTTTATATTTTTGCAGCGTAAAGATAATTTAAGTTATGATAGCAAACAATATATTTAAAGTTATAGGAGATTTATTCACAGAAGGACTTTTTATTCCTTTTGATTTAATTAGAAGTGATAAAAACTGGTGGACATCTAACATCATCAATTTCCTTTTTATTGCAGTATTTTTTGTGTTATTGGCTTACTGGATGAAAGAATCTATTCGATTCAAAAAAGAAGGAACAGAAGATTTACCTAAATAAGATTTCTTTTGGGGAGTAAAAACAAATTAAAACGTTTCAACGAAAACGAAACTTTTTCAAATGTCATTCAACCTACTCGAGAAGAGGTTACAGGAAACTTTCCACACAAAGGAAAATGGAATGATTTTTTTAAAAATGACAATCCAATTGTTCTAGAGTTAGGCTGTGGTAAGGGTGAATATACCATTGCTTTGGCAGAAAAGAATCCAGATATCAATTACATTGGTATTGATATCAAAGGAGCTCGCTTTTGGAGAGGGGCAAAAACCGCTTTGGAAGAAAACTTGCCTAATGTTGCGTTCATAAGAACACAAATTGAATTGGTTGATTACTGTTTCGCAGAAAATGAAGTCAGTGAAATTTGGATTACTTTTCCTGACCCTCAAATAAAATACAAACGTACAAAACACCGTTTGACCAACGAAGATTTCCTTAAAAAATACCATCATATTTTGAATGCAGAAGGAATTATGCATTTAAAAACAGATAGTGAATTTATGCACGGCTACACACTTGGACTGCTGCATGGTCAGGGGCAAGAAGTTTTGTATGCACACCATGACGTTTACTCAAATCACCTTACTCCTGAGGTTGTTCTGAATACACAAACTTTTTACGAAAAACAATATTTAGAAAAAAACAAGGCAATTACTTACATTAAGTTCAAACTGAACTATTAACTTGAACTTTGCAAGATTCACACATCTTATTTTTCGTTTGGTATTTTTTCTATTTTAAAATAAAACGCCAATTTTATTACGGTCGTAGAACGATTGAAAAATTAAAATATAGATTGTATTTTTAGACTTTTAAACCACATTGGTTTATCTGCAAACCAATTTGTAAATATCAATTTAAAACGTACATACATGTTCAAAAAACAAATAAGTTCAGGATCTACTTTTGAATCAGAAATTGGATATTCAAGAGCTGTTGTCAGAGATAACTGGATATTCGTGTCTGGCACTACAGGTTACGATTACGAATCGATGCTTATCAGTAATGACATCATTGAACAGACCGAACAATGTTTTAAAAACATAATAGCGACTCTAGAAAAGGCCGATTCTGATCTAAAGGACGTGGTAAAAGTCTTGTATATTTTACCTGACGCGAGTGAATTTGAAAAATGTTGGCCAACTCTTAAAAAGTATTTTGGAGAAATTAAACCGGCTGCTACCATGATTTCGGCAGGATTGGCAGATTCGAAAATGAAAATTGAAATTGAAGTTACCGCATTAAAAAGTTGATCTCATCAATGGATTTAACTTCCAGATACTTGTATTTATCTAGTTCTTTAAAATACATGAATCATTATACACTCAATATACATAGCTTTTCGTATTTTTAATTTCTTATATAAACAGCGCTATGGAAACTATAAATTGGAATGATTTCACAAAAATAGAAATGAGAATTGGAACTATTGTTCAGTCTGAAATTTTTAAAGAGGTGAAAAACCCTGCTTATAAATTAATTGTTGATTTTGGAATACATGGACGGCGTAAAACTTCGGCTCAAATCACAAAACTATATTCTCCAGAAGCTCTTATAGGAAAACAGGTCATCGCCGTACTTAATTTCCCAGCCAAACAAATTGCAAACATGATGAGTGAATGCCTGATACTCGGAGGGATTGGAAACGACAAAGATGTCATACTTATTGCACCTGAAAGAGCCGTTGAAAATGGAATGCGCATAGGGTAAAATGCAACTCTATTTCTTTCCTCCAAAAAAAATAAAATATTCTCTATTTAAAAAGTTGTATATACAACTTTTTATAATAACTTTGAATTCATGAAAAAAGACCCCTTGTACCCGAATATTGATAATTTCAATCCCTCTACATGTATTTCGGGAAAAATGATGAAATGCAATAGAATTATTGCCAATGTTTTCAGAAAACACCTAGCTCCTTTTCATATAACAGATAGCCAATTAAGTATCTTATTTATAATTACCAAAGCTAATGACACCAATCAAAAAAAAATATCGGATATCTTATATTTGGAAAAATCAACAGTAAATAGAAATCTAAAACGTCTGTTAGACAACAATTATATTATGTATACAGAAGGAAGTTACTTATCAATTACAGATCCAGGAAAAGTATTTTTAGAAGAACTTATTCCGCATTGGAATACTGCTATGAAAGAGCTAAAATTGTTACTTAGTAACGAAGGAGTAAACTCACTTGATTTTTTATCAAAACAATTATCCAATTAAAAAAAACAAACTACAAGTTGTATGTACAACTTTTTAACACCAAATAAAACCCTATGTTAAAAGCAGCTTATGTTCTCTTATTAATTATGCTATTCGGTCTTATTCTTTTTGTTTTCAATTCAGCTATGAAAAAAAATAAAATCGCCTCAAAGTCAAGAATCAAAAATTTAATAGCAATTGTACTGGGGTTGACTATGTGGCTGACCATTCAATACACCTTATCAGAAGTTGGGTTTTATACAAATACAACACTCCCCCCAAGAATTCCTTTATTCATGATATTTCCATTATTCCTTTTTAGCATTTTATTCTTTATAAAATTCAAAAAGAATACTACTCTATATAGCATTCCTCTACACATCCCTATCGCTTACCAAAGCTTTCGGTTGCTTATTGAAATTCTTTTTTATTTTACATTTCTCCAAGGTATCTTGCCAATTCAAGTAACTTTTGAAGGCGTAAATTACGATGTGTTTATTGGAGTTTCAGCAATATTTATGGCACTATATGCGTTCAAAAAAAATGCTTCAAAAAGAATACTTATTATTTGGAATGTAATTGGAATAGGAGTTGTTGCCTTCGCAGCATTTGTATTTATCACCTCATTTTATTTTCCACATATTTGGAACCAACAAAATACACCACAAGAATTTAATCAGTTTCCATTCTTGTTATTACCGGCATTTTTTATGCCTTCAGCTATATTTGTGCATGTACTGTCAATTACTCAATTAACAAAAAAAATTATTTAAACTTTTCTTTTAGAGATCAATTCCTCAGAAATCTCCAAACAAACCATTTCCCCTTTTTTGAAAGCTGAATTGTGTTTAAAAAATAAGGATTGTTTCTTAAATTCTCCTTCAATCAAAAAATAGCCTTCTTTAAAAAATGATTTTGTTACAATAACTTTAAAATCAGAATTTGAAACTACCTTCAAATCTTCTGGATATAAAATTACGGTGTTATCAGATTCAATACCGGCTGTTAAATCTGAGACCCTTATTTCATTTACATCACCAAAAAAAGAAGCTATGTATTTTGTTTTTGGGTTGTTATATAAATACTGCGGTGTATTTTCGGCGACCAATGTGCCCTCTTTCATTACCAAAATTTTATCAGCAAAAGATAAAGCATCAGTACTATCATGCGTTGCTACCAAACAACCAATGTTTTTTTCTTTTAAATATTTAAAAAGCTTGCGTCGTAAATTGTTCTTTCTAAAATTATCTATATGACTAAAAGGTTCGTCCAACAATAATAATTCTGGTTCTTTTGCCAATACACGAGCCAGCGCTACTCGTTGCTTTTGACCTCCACTTAAATTCTTAACCTTTACCTCAGAAAAATCTACCATATCCACAACTTCTAAAAGCTCTTGGGTTCTCTCTTTTTTTTCCTTTGGAAACCGATTCGGTAAAAACTTCCCTATATTTTCAGCCACTGAAGTAAAGGGCATCAAATCAAAATCCTGCGAAAGGTATTTTATAAAAGGCTCTCCTGGAACCAAATAAAAATTTGGCCCCAAAAGCTTGGTTCTATCCCAAAATACGTCCCCAATATCTATATGTAATAGTCCATAAATAATTTCTAATAACGTACTTTTCCCACAGCCACTTTCACCAATAATTGCAATATACTCTCCTCTTTTAGAAGAGAAAGAAATGTCTTTTATAACTTCTTTCGTGTTGTATGCGAAAGTAATATTTTGTATTTCTAACACTTGTTATTTTTTATATCACAGTTATCATGATGTTTGCAATATCTTTACCTATAGTCTTTTCGATTCCCTCCAAACCAGGAGAATAATTTACACCTAACAGCAAAGATTCTTTATTAGATCTTATCAAATTGACACCAGTCACGTCTAAATTTAAAACTTTAATTACTAATTTTTGGTTTAGTACATGACAAAAATTAGTAATTAAAGTTTTAAAGTCCGGTCGAGCGGAGTCGAAACCTTATTTTTATCGTAACAACAAAGGTAGACACTCCAAACCTCTCGACTCCGCTCGAGGAGACATTTTAATATTTTACGATAACTCCTGTTTTATAGTTTGTTAAAAACATAAATTATTTTTTGTCATAAAAAAAAGGAAGTAACCTTTCAATTACTTCCTCCTTTTAATACTATTATAAAAGTCTATTCTTGATTGTCAATTGCATCTTTAATTTTAGTTTCTAACTCTTCAGCCAATTCTGGATTGTCTTTGATCAAGTTTTTAACTGCATCACGACCTTGTCCTAATTTGGTTTCACCATAACTAAACCATGAACCACTTTTTTTGATGATTCCATAATTTACTCCAATATCCAAAATCTCTCCTACTTTAGAAATTCCTTGCCCATACATAATGTCAAATTCTGCCATTTGAAAAGGAGGAGCAACTTTATTTTTCACCACTTTAACTTTGGTACTGTTACCAATCACTTGATCTCCGTCTTTTATTTGCGTTCTTCTACGGATATCCAAACGAACAGAAGCATAAAATTTCAATGCATTACCCCCTGTTGTTGTTTCTGGATTTCCAAACATTACACCAATTTTCTCACGCAACTGGTTGATAAAAATAACTGTACAATTTGTTTTACTAATTGTTCCTGTTAATTTACGCAAAGCTTGAGACATCAAACGTGCATGCAATCCCATTTTAGAATCTCCCATTTCACCTTCAATCTCACTTTTTGGAGTCAATGCAGCAACAGAATCAATTACTACAATATCTACAGCACCTGAACGGATTAAATTTTCTGTAATTTCCAAAGCTTGCTCTCCATGATCTGGTTGAGAAATAATTAAATTATCAACATCAACACCCAAGTTTTCAGCATAAAAACGATCAAAAGCATGCTCAGCATCAATAAATGCTGCGATACCTCCTGCTTTTTGTGCTTCTGCAATTGCATGAATTGTCAATGTTGTTTTTCCAGAAGATTCTGGTCCATATATTTCAATAACTCTACCTCTTGGATATCCACCTACACCTAATGCCAAATCCAATCCAAGCGATCCAGAAGAAATTGCCTCCACATCTACATGTGCAACATCTCCCATTCTCATTACAGCACCTTTACCATAGGTTTTATCTAATTTATCAAGCGTCATCTGCAACGCCTTTAATTTTGCCTCTTTTTCTTTGTTATCGTTTGCCATAATTGTTCGCTTCTGAAATTTTTAATTAGAAAGTAAAAGTAATAAAAATATTACGGTATTTGGTTTAGAAAACGGCTCTGAAAAAGTAGTTTTCAACAAATTTTAAAATCTGTTATTTTTAGGTTTCTACACCTTAATCTTTTGAGGTTTTTTCAGAAAATAAAAGCAATCGAATTAAATACTTGTCTCAGTACATTCTTTTTACCTTAAATTTCAATGCATTCCAAAACTATAGTATTCTCAAATGATTTTGCTTGACATTCTAGTACTGTCAAACAAATCAAAATATTTCAAACTTCCTTCTTAGTGTTCCTTTACAAATGAAACAACTTGAACTTTTTCTCCTACAAATACCTTCATATAATAAGAACCTGTTGGCAATTTAGAAATGTCCATTTCAAAAGTTGTCCTTTCTACAGCTACTCTCATTTTTCTTTTTCCAATTAGACTGTAAACAACAATCTTATTTATTTTATGTGCAGCAGAAACATGTAATTTGTCTTTTGCAGGATTTGGATAGTATTTAAAATCTGCCAATCTACTTGAGTTTAAAGACAAAACACCACCAATATCCAATGCAGAAATAGCGTCACTTGGATATGTAAACGCCCCAAAAGTCCAATTGGCTTTGTTATTTAACTTGGCTGCACAATCTATAATACTAAGTCCAGTACAATTTGCTACTCCCGTATAACGTCCTTCTGTAACGGTAGCGTCTCTTAAGGCTGTTACTCCATTTACCAAACCAGTACCCGTCAAAGTACTACCTCCTACATAATCATCTCCAAAAAATGCCAAAAACACACCTGGAGCAGCTCTTGTTCCTGTAACTGCCACAATCTCATCTCCTGTTAAACTCAAGGAAAAACCTCCATCATCTTCTGTTGCCAAACCTACCGACGCCAAAATACCTGTTCCGATATCACTGGCTCTTTCTATATGTACCACCGTTCCTTGTAAAATAGTGCTTCCTGTATTATTTTCCCAAAGTACCTCTCCTTCAGTAGAAGAGGATGCAAAACCACTTCCTGTCCATTCTTCATCAATAAATCGTATAAAAGTTCCATTTGGGCAATTGTCCAAAAACACAAAAGAAAAACCATCATCATTGTCATGAAATGCCGTTATAACAATATCCCCTGGATCGTCGATTGTACTATCTACAATTTGCGCGCTACAAAAAACGCTTAAAAACAACACACTAAATCCTGTACTAAATAATCTTTTCATCATACTCTTTTTTTTAAAATTTCATATTAATTTTTTTGCTACTGAAAAATGAATACTAATTCAAAAAAACATACTTATACGCGAAAACATCACTAGAAAATGTTCACAAAATTATGTCGTAAAATACGTTGGGGGGATGAGAAGAAATTGATATTTCTTTTCCTATAGCAAGCTAAAGCTAACTGTTATTATTTATAATAACAAATTTATAACGCTACAAAACAAATATTTAGGTGTTTTTACCTCCTTGTTTTTAAGGATAAAAACACCTAAACAACTGAAACCTATTTGATTCTCCTCTGTTACATAGGTTGAATAGTAAATGAGTATTTATAAACTTTATTTGAAGGAATCGTATATTCTGGATGCACCAATCGTCCCCAAGAAGTATCTCCACCAACACCCATTTGTTGCAAATCAATATTCCATTGCACAGAATTGCCTATTTTTATATCTGCTCCATGTTTTTTAGTTACCGGCACCAATCCAGATGCTGATTTCCCTGCATCTTTATTATTAAAATCCAACTCAGTCATTGCAAACGGCCAGACACTCGAATTTAATAATTGCTTAGCCGTCATTTTTAGTTTTAAATTATCGGATGCAACTTCCATCCATCTTACATCGGTTTTGTTGCCTGTTTCTTGAGGTCGTGGATAGGCGTGAAACTGTTCTTTAATTACACCTGAATAAATCCCCGTTTTGGTTCCATTTTTTCTATCCCAATAACTTTCTTGAGGTCCTTTTCCAAACCAAGAAACATGGGTGTAATTCTCAGGAAGGGTAAGATACATTCCTAGTCTTGGAATATTTGGCAAACCTTTTTTGCTAGGCTTAAATACATAATCTACTGTTAATTTCCCATTCCAACTCAGCGAATACTCAGTCGAAACTGTAGCTTCATTTTTTGGCGTTGTATAAACTACTTTAAATACAATTTCTTTATTTTTTAATAAAGGTTTCTTAACTAACTTAGCTGTATATTTATAGGTAGCTTCTTGCCATATTTTTGCCCATGTAGGCATTCCGTTTCCTAAATCATTGTCTGTTGGAGGCCTCCAAAAATTAGGGCGAATGGCTTGACTTGTAATTTCCTTACTATCAAAAGACCAAAATATAATTTCTCCCGTTTTTGCATTTATTCTTAAGTCCGTTTTGTCATTTTTAATCTGAATAACCTTAGCCAAAGAGACAATTTTCAACTTAGGATTTTTAGTTTTTTTAGATATATTATTGATCTTTCCTTTTTGAATTGTAAACTGATTCCAAGCAATTTCATGTCCATTTGGAAGCATTTCAGTAGCTTCTTTTTGAAGCATTCCTACTTCCAATATAATTTCACTCTTGGCTACTAAATTATTCTTTATTTCATCAAACTTCATTGTTTTTGACGATTGAGCTGCTAAATCTACCTCAATATTAGAAGCTATTATTTTTTCTTTTCCATCTATTAAAAGTTTCAATTGTAACTCTTTGTCAGAAAAACCTGCAAAGAAATTTTTATTTTTAATTTCAATAGTTCCATTTCCCAAATACTTAAATTGAACAGGCTCATACACTTTCTTCACCTCAGATAAATGCGGATGTGGATTTCTATAGGGATCTACCAATCCATTATTCAAAAAATTTCCGTCAGTTGGTAAATCGGGATGGTAATCATGCCCAAATGCCAAATATGGTTTTCCATATGCATCTTTATATTCTAAACTTTGATCTACCCAATCCCAAATATAGCCACCTTGTAAACTTGGGTGTTTTTCAATAATGTCCCAGTAATCTTGCAAGTTCCCAACCGAATTCCCCATCGCATGTGCATATTCTATCATAATAGAAGGCTTGTCGGAATTTGAATTTGCATGGTTTATTAAATCTGATGGCCTTGGATACATAGGACAATACAAATCTGTATAATCTTCTTTTCCAGCTGGCTCGTATTGTACAATTCTATTTGTATCGTTTTCTTTCAACCATTTATAAGTTGCTCTAAATACATCTCCTTCTCCGGCTTCGTTTCCTAAAGACCATGAATAAATTGATGGATGATTTCTATCTCTATAAAACATACGTTGGGTTCGCATCATATGTGCAGGCAACCAACTCATCTCATTTCCAATTTGAGTAGTCTTATCAATTGCCAATGGGTGACTTTCTATATTTGCCTCGTCAATCACATACAAACCGTACTTATCACACAAATCCAACCAATAAGGATCGTTCGGGTAATGCGAAGACCTCACTGCATTTATATTATTTTGTTTCATTAACGTAATATCTTTAAGCATGGACTCTCGGGATACGACATGTCCTGTAAACGGATCTGTTTCATGTCTATCTACTCCTCTAAAATAAATTGGTTTTCCGTTAATAAGTACTTGATTGCTCTTTATTTCTACACTTTTAAATCCTATACTTTTAGAAATGTATTGGTTGTTCTTTGAATTCAATTCGTCTTCCAAACGAATATTTAATTTATATAAATTAGGCACCTCAGCCGACCATTGCTTTACTTTTTCAATAATTTTTCCTGAAGGAAGTTTTAGCAAAGCATTCGCTTTTATTGCAATGGTTTTTGAAATTTTAAAAACCGTATTTTCTCCATCTAATATTTCTATAGATAATTTTCTTGTTACCTCTTCTAAACTATTGTTTCTAATTGAAACAGTACTTTTAAAAATACCATTGCGATAAGCAGCATCTAAATTGGTATCTGCATAATAATCTGATACCGTTACTTTTGGTTGTGTATATAAATACACATCTCTTTCTATACCACTCATTCGCAACATATCTTGACTTTCTAAGTAACTGGCATCACTCCATCGAAACATTTGCATTGCAATAAGGTTCTTTCCTTCTTTTAAAAACTTTGTAATATCAAATTCTGCTGGTGTTTTACTTCCTTGTGAATAGCCTACATAATCTCCATTGACGTACACATACATTGCAGATTTAGCTCCTGCAAAATGAAGAATTACATCTTGAGATAAAAATTCTTTGGTCAATTCTATTGTTTTCCGATAAGTCCCCACTGGATTATAATCTGTTGGTGCATCTGGCCATTTGGTTGTAAACGGGTAGCGTTCGTCCAAATAAATAGGATGTCCAAAACCCACTACTTCCCAATTGGCGGGTACTGCAATACTTTTCCAATTCTTAGCATCGTAATTTATATTTTGAAAAGCTTTTGGTCTTTCTTGTGGATTTTTTGTCCAATGAAATTTCCAATTTCCATTTAAATTGTAAAAGCGTTTTGAATTTTCTTTGTCCAAAACAACATCCGATTCAAAACAAAAAAAAGTAGCTCTTGGTTTCAATTTATTATCTTCAAACTTTTCATGATTGTAATGAAATGTCTGTTCTTCAACTCTATTTAAAGGTTTTTGCTTGCAACTAAACACTACAAAAACAAGTCCTAAAAGTAATACGTTATTTTTCATATATTTCTTATTTATTCTAGAGAAATTCATAAAATTGAATCGCTCAAACTACCAATCATTTTAATTTGCTTCTATTAATTATTCGCTGTCTTTAGATCTGATAAAACACACCTTTTTAAGATAAATGCGCTGCTATTCTTCCCAAAAAACCAAGTCTATTTCAAAATCATAAAATCTTCAGCTATTATTTTTCTCAAATACAGCAACAGTTCTTCTGCATTCTCTTTTGTAAAAACAATCGGAGGTTTTATTTTTAAAACATTGTAATCTGGTCCATCGGTACTCATAAGAATTCCGTAATCTTTCATCCTACTTGTTAAATAATCTGCTTGTGCTGGCAACGGATTCATTGCTCCATCTACCAATTCTACTCCAAGAAACAAACCTTGCCCTCTAACATCTCCTATAATTTTAAATTCTTCGGAAAGTTTTTTTAATTCACTCTTTAAAAACGCACCTACTTGCAAAGCATTCTCTTGCAACTTTTCTCTTTTTACCGTTCTTAAAACTTCGGTTGCTATAGCACAAGACACGGGGTTGCCTCCAAAAGTATTGAAGTACTCCATACCATTTGCAAACTTATTTGCCACTTCTTCTGTACATGCTACGGCTGCTATTGGATGTCCATTTCCAAGTGGCTTGCCAATAGTTATTATATCTGGCACCACATTGTGCAACTGAAACCCCCAAAATGATTTTCCCAAACGGCCACAGCCTACTTGTACTTCATCTGAAATACACAATCCACCTACTTTTCTAATCTTTTCGTAAGTCTCCTTCAAAAAACCTTTAGGCAACTCAATTTGCCCTCCACAACTAATTATTGGTTCAATAATAAAAGCACCAACACCACGGCCTTTTTCATGAACAATATCAATTTGTTTCTGAACTTCATCTGCATACTTAGCTCCTGTATTTACACCTCTATACTTCCCCCTAAATGAATCTGGTAAAGGAAAAATATGCGTGTGCTCTGGTGCTCCCTTCCCCCCTTTTCCATCAAACTTGTACGATGATATATCTATGCACATATTCGCATTTCCATGGTAACCATATTCACTTGCAATAATATCTCGCTCACCAGTACTAGACCTCACCATTCTAATTGCCAGTTCGTTTGCCTCACTCCCCGAATTCACAAAATGCAATACATTCAATTCTGGAGGCAAAGTAGCTATAAGTTCTTTGGCCAATTCGTTGATATTTTCATGTAAATAACGTGAGTTGGTATTGATAAGTGCCATTTGTTCTTGTCCTGCTTTCACAACACTATAATGTTCGTGGCCTACATGCGCTACGTTATTTATAGTATCAAGGTATTTGCGTCCATATTGATCCATTAAATATTGCCCTGCTCCACGTACCATTTTAATAGGTTCTTTGTACTGAAGGCTTAAACTTTTTCCTAAATATTGTTTTCTATAATTGATTAAATCTTTATTAGAAACACTATTAACAGCGTTCAGTCCATCTGATTTGAACAATAAATTAGGGTCTGGACAGATACTTTTCCAAACGGAAACCTGATTCAAATAAGTCACTCCAGGATAATCCATTTTGTAATCTAGTAACGATAATAGTATTTGAAAATGTAAATGTGGCACCCAGTTTCCATTTTCTGATGTACCTCCTAAACAAGCTATCTGTTCTCCTTCCCTAATAAAATCTCCTTTTTTGTGTTTTAAAACACCAGCAACTGCCAAATGCCCATAGAGTGTATAGAATTCGAAATTATCAATGGAGTGTTTTAAAATAACCAACCCTCCGTATTCTTTAGCACCAGCATCATTTACTGCCATAACAACTTCTCCATCAAGCAAGGCATTTATTGGTGTTTGTTCTGGCAACCAAAAATCGACTCCTAAATGTATACTTCTACTTTCCATACCATAATTCCCTAATTTATCGTAGTTGGTAGAAGTATATATAGGCCTGGGTTCTAAATATCCCCCTGCAATTATTTTATTTGGATTTTCTTTTTGAAGTTGCTTTACTTTAAACTGAAACAAATCCAAGTTATTAAAACTTTCTTGATGCCCAATCCACTTACTTGACACACTCAAATCTATTGGTTCAATCTTATTATTAACAGTCCTCGGAAATAAACCTGAAAGTTTAAAACTGTTTTCTAAAGTCCATTCTTTAAATCTTTTTTGATTGGGATGTGCCATAAATCCACAGGCATCTCTAAAACTATAATGGGCAAATTCTGAGTCAACAGTATGCCATTTTTTCAAGACTTCCCAAGCTGGTTTTTCGCTTATTAATAAATAGTGATTATCAGGTTCTTCAACTTTATTAATTGCAGATTTTGTTACAGAAATCACCAAACGCATTGCAATGGCTGTATACAAATACTTCAATTCTTCTTCTTCCAAAGAACATGTAGTATGATATCCTTTTACAATAGGCAAAATCGCAGTCAAAGGATCCTTATGTCCCATTGCTGCATATGCACAAGTAATTGCCAAATCATTTATTATTTGAGTGTATACAGCATCTCCGTAATCAATAGCTGCTTTTACTCGAGGAGTTATTAAATCTGAAGATACGATTACGTTGTTATCATTGGCATCATTATGTACCACACTTTTTCTAAGTTGTGCATAACGCTCTTGATAGCTTTTAAATTGCAACTGAAAATCTGACAAAATAGTTCTTTCTTCAGAAGAAAATAATTCGAGATGCTTCATTGTCCACAAAGATTGAGCAATATCCCATTCAAATTCACGATGTGCCTCTGTGTGGTCAAACCCCAATAAGGCTTGTGTTAACAAACCGCACTGTTCACCCAAACTGCAACGCAAATCATCTAATTGTGGATTTACATTGCTCCAAACGCGACCAGAAACCCAAGATAGTAAACGTACTTTTCTTTTATTTCCATAAGCATCCGTAATTTCAGAAATGGGACTTTTGACTGTATCTAGAACAACTTTCGGAGCTATTAAATTATCTCCATTTACGGCTACAAATTGTAATAATTTTTGTTGAAAATCTAAATAATTAGCATCCTCATCCGGACGTGCTATTTTTAAAATATAGCCTTCTTCATTGGCTACCTTTATTCTAAAATTAAAATCAACTTCTCCAGGTAACTCTGAAGCTTCCCCTTCAATATTGTACAAATCGAAAAGAATACTTTCGGCTTGTGTACTTGTTATTTTTAGTGTTTTATAATCCATTTTCAAACGATTCTGATTCAACTAAATCTATTTTAATTAAAGTATCCTTTCTTCAAAATTGAAAAAAGCCTCTTAAACAAACTCTTTAAATTCAATCTTTAGTTAAAAGCATGATCAAATGTGCTGCACTCCAACTAAAATTTTCAGCATTTAAGCCTTCTCCAGTTATTGGATGGTAATTCTCTCTGATTGATTTTCCTTTCCCTAAAACCCCTTTAGCTCCTTTGATAATTTGAATAGTTGCCTTATCAGCTTCTGCATTGAATCCATAATTACGCAAACCTTTTACCCCAAAATAAGCTTGATCTAACCAATTAGGTCCTCTCCAGTACCCTTTCAAAGGATCAAACCTAGGATGGTCTGCACTCATTGTTTGAAAAGGTATTCTTGTAAAGAATTTTTTTGGATTCATCATTCTATTTTTTACAGATTCGGCTTGTTCTTGTGTTGCTACCTGTGCCCAAAGTGGAGTCCAACCTTCACTTCCTTCTCCTTTTATAAAGGCTGTCCCTTCTAAATTCGTATCGTAAAACCAACCATCAACATTGTCATAAAATTGAGTTTGTATTCTTATTTTTAAAGCTTTGGCTTCTTCTTTGTATTTTTTTTCATCCTCTAAATTACCTAAAGCCTGCGCCAATATTCCTAAATAAATTTTCTCTGCATACAAATACGCATTTAAGTCAACACTTTCCTGATCTATAGAATAAGCCCCTTCGGTATTCTTAAGAATTTTAGAAGCATCAAAGCGGATTGCATTGTCCATACCGCTCTCCCATTTTGCAGCTATTAAACTACCATCTGTAGAACCATATTCACAAAGTCCATCTTGGTCATGATCTCGTTTTGCATACCACCAATAATGGTACTTCTTAAGCTTTGGATAAAACTCTTTTACAAAATCTAAATCCTTGTCTTTTTTATAAATTTTTTCTATTGCCCAAGCAGATAATGGAGGTTTTGTATCTCTATAATTATGAGCTTCTATAGAGGTATCTCTATATATACAATCCACAATAAAGCCATCTTCGTTTTGAAAATCAAACATCGCTCGCATTTGATTTTTTGCCAACTTAGTATCGTAATAAGACAAACCAACAGCGTGTTTCCATGAATCCCAAGACCAAAATCCATGAAACCATTCATAATGATAACTAGGAAATAAACCTTCATGTTTCAATTCTCCTGCTGAAATACGCCAATTATTTTGAAGTGTCAAATGTGATTTGACAAGTACTTCTGCATATTTATTTTCTTGAAATTGAGGTTTTCTATTTTTAACAAGTGCTTTGAGTTGTGTTTCTTTTTCTTTTTTTCGTGTTTGTAGAATGGCATCGAAATCAGTTTTTTCAATTCGTCTCTTTTCATCTTCCCAAGAGTATTCAGGAAAAATAAATGTTTGCGAAACAACTATTTCTTTAGTTTCTTTGGGCTTAAGACTTATCAACTGACGTTTTGTTTTGTAAATTTCATCTTCCAAAGAAATATTTGTGTCCTTAGGAAAAATAACATGCCCCACTGCTTTTGATTTTGAAGAAGTAACAATCAATTCATTTTTATCTGAAGACAACAATAAGCTATTGGTTAACAGCGGTTGATTCTCCCAATTAAAATACACCTCATTTACAGCTGCATTTTTATTTGTAAATGCATATTTAATTAGTACTGTATGACTACTCAAAAACACCAAGGTCATTTTCAATTCAACTCCAGAAATATGGATTGTTTGCTCTAAATGGCTTGCATAAGAAACTTGTTGAAACTTATCTTCCTTTTTTGTGGAAACGTCATGACCTTTAACCGAAACTCTAATTGAAGCAATAGACTTACTTGCCCAAATACCATTTTGTTCCGTCATTAAAAAAGGCCCTGAAAAACCAATTATACCTTTATTCTTTTTGGGCAAACCATAAGCAAACCAAGCTCCTTGATCTGAAAACATCAAACCAGATTTATCTCGAGCATCTTTAGGTGTTATTCTATAATCTAATATATTTTGACTAACATTCAGATAGTCCTTTGTAGTTGATTTCTTTTCAGACTGTTTTTGTTGCCCACAACTAAACATTAAGAATGCGCAGAATGAAATTAGTATTGATTTTTTGTCCATTTTAGTATGAGTTTACTTTAAAAATTAAAAGAAAACAGTATTTATAAAATACTATTTTTAAAACTATATGACAAAAAGTAAACAAGTAGTAATTATGGTATTTGTTCTTTCTTTTTGTCTTTGGACGCGACCAAATTATAAAAAATACCTTTATAAAAAAAATCTTGCAAAAAATATATTTGTTCTGAGTTTCCTTTTTAAAATTTCTAACAGCAAAATTTCTTCTTTAATTTATTTTTCTTCTGACAAAAAACACAACACATCAAACCCCAACCTAAACAACTAACAACAAGTACATTAAAAACAAATTAAATTGCATTTTTAAGCAAAACATTGGTTCAATCACAACACATAACTGACAAAAAAAAATCTAGTTTAGAAGTTCAACTTTTATGTTTTTTTGCCCTTCTTCCTTTTTCATTACAATATTTCTCTATTTTTGTTTAAATATCAAACTAATAAATGACGCTAAGGAAGCTAAATCTATTTTGGAAAAAAATCAAAAACAGAGACAAAAGAACATTTGGCGAGTTCTATGAATTGTATTATCCCTTATTGTTTTCACGTGTCCATAAATTTGTTGATGATTATGAAACTTGCGAAGAAATAGTGCAAGACACCTTTATTGCCTTTTGGGAAAAAACGGACGTTATTCTTCCTGAAAAAAAATTCATGGAAGCCTATATATGGCGAATTTTAAAATACAAAATAGTAGATCACTACAGAGTCAAAAAAATAGACAAACATTATATTGAAGAAAATTTTGAAATAACTTTAAAAGAAACAAGTGATCCAGAATTGGTATTTAATAATGATTTAGAGCAAAAAATTCAGACAACAATAGATTCTTTACCTCCAAAGACAAAGAACATATTTACCATGTCTCGCATAAACG
>Ga0105356_10000240_pt1 | contig 49471 bp, 46 predicted proteins | sample GOMGulsemesocosm_3_FD_83502 | JGI IMG/M metagenome (GOLD analysis project Ga0105356, IMG submission 83502) | Methane-oxidizing microbial communities from mesocosms in the Gulf of Mexico - GOM9D Gulf of Mexico | ecosystem: Environmental > Aquatic > Marine > Cold seeps | place: Gulf of Mexico...
AATGACGTTACTTTCTACGTTCTTAACACCGCGGATTAGGAACCACAGTATGCAGACAATCACGCCCACATCGCGCACGGGGTCGACCGCATCAAAGATGGCCTCCCCCGTCTCTTGCTTGATGATATGTGCCGCAAAGGTAATGCCTATCACCCACACCAGTAAGCGAATGGGCTTGTTCAGGGCGAGTATGAAGGCATCATCCCATGGATTTTTCGAGTGCCCTGCCTTATCCGCCAATTTGTTAATCAGGCGCTTTAAAAAAAAGTTTGTGATCAAGGCGATCAATACAACCACAAACACCTGTACCATCCAGTCGTTTAAGGTCGAGTTCAGGCTATCAATGCCCAGTTTTTCTAGCAGCTTCATGTTTACTTCTCTTAATGACGCAAGGACTCAGCCAAGGCGACTATTTCAGCCCATTGATCTTGTGCTTGCAGCGCCTGCATATTGGCATGTTTGAATTTCCCGCGCATGGCTTGAATGCGGCGCTCGCACCAGTCCTCTGGCGCGACCAATTCTTCTACGACTTGTTCCGCAGCACTAGAGTTATTGCAGACCAAGACCATATCGCAGCCGGCTTTTAGGGCCAGGTCTGCGCGCTGGGTGAAACCGATACCCAAATCAGCCCCATCCATACTGAGGTCGTCACTGAAGGCCACGCCATCAAATTTAAGGCGCTGACGCAATATGCCCTTAATCCAATATTCAGAGAAGCCCGCCGGCATGTCATCTACCTGTGGATACAGTACGTGGGCTGGCATTACTGCGTTCAACCCCGCTTTCATCAATTCGGCAAAGGGCACTAAGTCACTGGCTTCTATTTCGTCCAAGCTGCGATTATCCACTGGCTTGGCGATATGTGAATCCTCGGCAACAAAGCCGTGGCCAGGAAAGTGCTTGCCAGTAGCGGCCATACCCGCCGTGGCCATGCCCTGTATAAAGGCTCCGGCTAACTCAGTTATAACGCTGGGGTCGGAGTGAAATGCTCGGTCGCCAATGATTTCAGAGCCGCCGTAGTCCACATCCAATACGGGAGCAAAGCTGATGTCTATGCCCACAGCTTGCACTTCCGAGGCTAGTAGCCAAGCTAGCTTGTGCGAGCTGTCGTAAGCTTCTTCAGGGTTGTTCTGGTATAGCTCGCCTAGGTTTGCCATCGCTGGAATGTGAGTGAAGCCTTTACGGAAGCGCTGCACACGCCCACCCTCGTGATCAACCGCGATCAATATGTCAGGGCGCTGCTCTCGCACCTGCTGAGTCAGCTCGCTGATTTGCTGCACATCTTCAAAATTGCGAGTGAAATAAATTAAGCCGCCCACATTCGGGTGTTGTAGGACCTCCTTTTCAACTTGATCAAGGCTCGAGCCCTTCAAGTCCAGCATCACTGAGCCTAGTGCCATCTTGTGTCCTTACTGTTGTATTTCATTCTGTGTAACTAATACCGTGGCATAGGCCGCGATTCCTTCTTCTCTACCGGTAAAGCCCAGCCACTCGGTGGTGGTAGCCTTAACACTTACCAGGCCTTCAACAATGCCTAAGTCCTCGGCAATATTTGTTTTCATATAGCTGATGTACGGCGCCATTTTGGGCTGTTGAGCCACCACTGTCATATCGACATTGTTAATGCTGATATTCATCTTGCGCAATAACTTCATAACGCGACCTAGCAATACACGGCTATCTGCGCCTTTGTACTTGGGGTCGTTGTCAGGGAAGAACTTGCCGATATCCCCCAGTGCCGCAGCGCCTAGTAGTGCATCACACAGGGCGTGTAGTAATACATCACCGTCAGAGTGCGCTTTTAGGGCTTTGCTATGGGGGATGCGAGCACCGCCCATCATTATATGCTCGCCTTCACAGAATGCGTGTACGTCGTAGCCTTGGCCAATTCTAATCATTTTTCACCATGTGTTTCGTTTGCCTGGGCTTGCAGATAAAGTGCGGCAAGCTGCAAGTCTTCAGGTCGCGTTATCTTAATATTATCTTGGCTGCCGGGCACTAACTTCACTTGGCCACCGGATGATTCTATCGCCATCGCTTCGTCAGTCACCGTTCTCCCCTGCTCTGCCGCAGCAGTATATGCAGCGAACAATTCAGCAAAGGGAAATGCTTGCGGTGTTAATGCATGCCAAAGGTTTTTGCGCTCTACCGTTGCTTCCACACAGCCCTGATAATTGCCACGCTTCATCGTATCTTTGACCTGTGCGGCGAGCAAGCCTCCGTGACCACATTCATCTAATATTGCTAGCATATTTTGCAGATCACTAGCTCGTACACAGGGTCTAGCCGCATCGTGCACAAACACCCAGTCATCATCACTAGCCTGCCCTGCTATGGCTTTGAGACCATTCAGTACTGAATCGCTGCGCTCGGCGCCGCCATCGACGATAACCAGCTTATCCGCATTGACATTCAGCTTGGGCCAATAGGGGTCGTAAGGATTTAAGGCAATGACGATTTTTTCAAAGTTGAGACTGCTATCTAAGCGCTCTAAGCTGCGCTGTAGAATAGTTTTATCTAACAATGGAAGGTACTGTTTGGGGATATCCGCTTGCATACGAGAACCAATGCCGGCGGCTGGGACGATGGCCCATAACTTTTTATTTAGCATTTAGAGCCACTCCCCATGGCGATAAGCTGATCATTCAGGCGTTGTCGGCTGTGCTGGCGTGGTAATAATCTGATAAAAAACTTCATTCTCTTTAATCATACCCAGCTCATCCCGCGCGTACTCCTCAACAGCATCGAGACCTTTTTTCAGATCTTCTACTTCCGCTGCCAAGCTCATATTGCGCTTTTGCAAAGCTAAATTGTCTTGCCGTTGCTTAGCCAATTCATCTTCTAACTTCCATACTTCGGGCAAGCTGCCCTCGCCCGCCCAGAGTTGATATTGCAAACTCAGAAACATGACAACAAGTATGGCGATCAGAACTTTCATTGTGCAAGCTGTCAGAGCACAGTGCCCTGACAGCCTATTCGCATTAAAGCTTTATGTTAAACGCAGATTTACCTGCATATACAGCCTTGTCACCCAAACGCTCTTCAATGCGCAGCAACTGGTTGTACTTGGCAATACGGTCAGAGCGAGACATAGATCCCGTCTTAATTTGACCCGCACGTGTCGCCACCGCTAAATCGGCTATAGAGACGTCTTCAGTCTCCCCTGAACGGTGTGAAACGACGGCGGTGTAGTTGGCATCGTGAGCCATCTTGATCGCGTTAAGCGTTTCAGTGATCGTACCGATCTGGTTGACTTTGATCAGGATAGAGTTGGCAATGTTCTTCTCAATGCCCTCAGCCAAGATGCTGGTATTGGTCACAAACAAATCATCGCCGACCAGCTGGATCTTGCCGTCGATCTTATCCGTTAATTGCTTCCAGCCGTCCCAGTCGTTCTCGTCCATACCATCTTCGATGGAGATAATAGGATACTGATCAACTAGGCCAGCCAAGTAATCAACAAACCCTGCCGAGTCATATTTTTTGCCTTCAGAGGCTAGATCGTAAACACCGTTCTCGTAGAACTCAGAAGAGGCAACGTCTAGACCCAAGAATATATCTTTGCCTAAGGTGTAACCCGCTAACTCTACCGCTTCTGCGATCACATCAAGTGCTTCTTGGTTAGAGCCCAAGTTAGGTGCAAAACCACCTTCGTCGCCGACTGATGTGCTATAGCCTTTCTTAGACAGTACAGATTTCAGGGTATGGAATATCTCAGCACCGTAACGTAGTGCTTCTTTGAAGCTAGGTGCGCCCACTGGCAAGATCATGAACTCTTGGATGTCGACTGAGTTATCCGCGTGTGATCCACCGTTAATGATGTTCATCATTGGTACTGGCAAGGTGTACTCGCCATCGCCCAAGTACTCGTACAATGGCTGACGTGTCTCTAGTGCACCCGCTTGAACAGCTGCCATAGATGCAGCAAGGATCGCATTAGCACCTAGCTTAGCTTTATTGTGCGTGCCGTCAAGATCGATCATCTTCTGGTCGATCTCAGCCTGTGCAGTGATATCCATGCCTTTTAGTGCGTCGTTGATAGCAGTATTTACATTGTTTACTGCGCTCAATACGCCCTTACCCATATAGCGAGCCTTGTCGCCGTCGCGTAGCTCTACTGCTTCGCGCTCACCGGTAGATGCACCTGATGGTACGGCCGCACGACCGATAACACCGGATGACAATTCAATTTCAGCTTCAACTGTTGGGTTGCCACGTGAATCGATGACCTCACGGCCTTTTACGCTAACAATAGTAGACATGTTAATACTCCAATTTAAATTTTAATCTTGAATGAGGATAGGCTATAAAAAGATATTTCCAGCCTATCCGCATATAATTCTGTCTGCCCGAAATAAAGCTATTACAGGTCCATTTCCGCAAAGGGCTGTTGCTTCACCGTGTCATCAATGACTTTCAAGGTGTGTAGCAAGGATTTCATCTTATCTAAGGGCCAAGCATTAGGGCCGTCGCTGAAAGCGTTGTCTGGGTCGGGGTGGGTTTCCATAAATACACCAGACACACCTGCGGCCATCGCTGCACGCGCCAGTACCGGCACCATCTCGCGCTGACCACCGGATGTTGCACCCTGCCCGCCCGGCAGCTGTACCGAGTGAGTCGCATCAAATACCACAGGGCACCCCGTGTCGCGCATCACCGCTAGGCCGCGCATATCAGAAACTAAGTTGTTGTAGCCAAAGGAGGTGCCGCGATCACAGACCATGATCTGGTCGTTGCCTGCTTCACGGGCTTTCTCGACTACCAGCTTCATATCCCAAGGGGCGAGAAACTGGCCCTTTTTGATATTTACCGGAATACCCGCCTGCGCAACACGCACGATGTAATCTGTCTGGCGGCACAAAAAAGCAGGTGTCTGCATTACGTCAACAACGGATGCCACTTCCTCAATGGGGGTGTACTCGTGCACGTCGGTGATGATCGACACGCCAATTTCTTTTTTGACCTTTTCTAAGATAGCCAGGCCTTTCTCCAAACCAACACCACGTGGGCTGTTGATAGAAGAGCGGTTGGCCTTGTCAAAGGAGGACTTATAAATGAAGGGGATACCCAACTCATCGGTCATAGCCTTTAGCTCAGTCGCTGTGCGCAATGCCAGCTCTTCAGACTCAATCGCACAGGGCCCTGCAATCAGGAAAAATGGCTGATCTAATCCAACTTCAAAATCACATAGCTTCATATCAGTACCTAATTAAGATTGCTTAGAAAAATCTATCGCCGCTTGTACAAACCCAGTAAACAAAGGGTGCCCGTCACGAGGCGTAGATGTGAATTCAGGGTGGAACTGACCCGCTAAGAACCACGGGTGAGCGGGGATTTCTACCATCTCGACCAAGCTCTCATCGGAGGACACACCACCAAAGACCATACCCGCTTCTTCAAGAAGTTTGCGGTAGTTGTTATTGAACTCGTAACGATGGCGATGGCGCTCTATGATGCGATCCGCACCGTAAACGTCATGGGCCAAGGTGCCGCCTTTCAATAGGCAAGTTTGGCCGCCTAGGCGCATGGTTCCGCCCAGATCAGTGTCTTCATTGCGCTTTTCTATGCAGCCATCTTCGTCATGCCACTCGGTGATCAAGCCAATCACTGGGTGTTCGGTATCTTTCTGGAACTCGCTGCTGTGTGCACCGTTAAGGCCAGCCACGTTGCGGGCGTAGTCGATAACGGCTACTTGCATACCTAGGCAGATGCCCAAATAAGGTACTTTATTTTCACGGGCAAACTTCGCGGCGGCAATCTTGCCCTCCACTCCACGTTCACCAAAACCACCGGGGACTAGAATAGCGTCTACGTTTTCTAAAACAGCAAGCCCGTCTGTTTCTAGTTGCTCAGAGTCCACGTAAATCACGTTTACTTTGCTACGTGTCTGTATGCCAGCGTGGATTAATGATTCGTTGACCGACTTATAAGAGTCAGGCAGCTCAACATATTTTCCGACCATCGCAACCGTCACTTCACACTCAGGGTTTTGTAAGGCTTCAACCACTCGATCCCAGTCACTCAGGTCCGATGCGCGCTCGCCCAACTTTAGCTTCTCAGCCACAAGGTCGCCCAGACCCTGGGCGTGTAACTTGCGAGGAATTTCATAGATGCTCTTAACATCCATAGCGGTAATCACAGCGCGCTCCTCCACATTGGTGAACAGAGCAATCTTGCGACGCTCTTTCTCAGGCAAGGCCTCTTGAGTACGGCAGAGCAAAATATCCGGTTGGATGCCAATAGAGCGTAACTCTTTCACAGAGTGCTGAGTCGGCTTTGTCTTCAACTCGCCGGCAGCGCCCAAGTAAGGCACTAAGGTCAAGTGAATGTATAGGGCGCGATCGCGACCCAGCTCTACACCTAGCTGACGAATCGCTTCCATAAACGGCAGGGACTCAATGTCACCTACCGTGCCACCAATCTCAACTAGGGCAACATCCGCATCACCCGCGCCATCTAGAGCTAGGCGCTTGATCTCGTCGGTGATATGGGGGATTACCTGTACCGTACCCCCCAGATAGTCACCACGACGCTCTTTAGCCAGTACATTGGAGTACACTCGCCCCGCAGTAAAGTTATTACGCTGGCTGGTACGCTGACGAATAAAGCGCTCGTAGTGCCCCAAGTCTAGGTCAGTCTCTGCGCCATCTTCGGTCACAAACACTTCACCGTGCTGAACGGGGCTCATAGTACCGGGGTCAACATTGATATAGGGGTCGAGCTTAAGCATGGCGACTTTTAGGCCGCGGGCTTCAAGAATGGTAGCAAGGGATGCTGCGGATATGCCTTTCCCTAGGGAAGAAACAACACCACCGGTGATGAAAATAAAACGGGTCATGGGCGATTAGACACTCAAGTTAGTAGGCAACTCAAGGAAGGTGATTGTACGGCAATGCCGTACAGTAAACAACAAGATAGTTAGGCTCGACGGCGCCTAACGCATCGCCCCTATGCCCACTGCCTGTCGTAAACGTGCAATAAATGGTTGAGCATAAGCCCTGGCTTTTACCGCCCCCTCTTGCAGAGCCTGTTCAACTTCAGCAGGGTTAGCAAGCAACTCGTTATAGCGCTCGCGCGGTTCAGCCAAAATAGCGTTTAAGTATTCGAACAGCTCCTGTTTAGCCTCACCCCAAGAAACGCCCTCCTCGTAGCGTATACGCATAGCGGCAGTTTCTTTCTGTGTGGCAAAGGCTTTGTAGATGGCAAACACCGTGCTGGTATCAGGGTCTTTAGGTTCGCCGGGCTCTAGTGAGTTAGTGACAATCTTCATGATCAGCTTGCGGAATTTTTTTTCTGGCAAAAACAAGGGAATCGTATTGTTATAGCTCTTGCTCATTTTGCGTCCGTCTAAACCCTCTAGCACCGCCGCATCATCACCCACTACGGCCTCGGGTAGGGCAAAGTGCTCACCATATAAGTGGTTAAAGCGCTGAGCCATATCTCTAGCCATTTCTATATGTTGTATCTGGTCCTTGCCTACAGGTACTTTACTGGCGTTAAACATCAACATATCGGCAGCCATTAAGATGGGATAGTTAAACAAACCCATGGTGACCCCCTTGTCGGGGTCGCTACCCTCTTCCAGGTTTGCATCGACAGAGGCTTTATAGGCATGGGCGCGGTTGAGCAGGCCCTTGGAGGCAACACAGGACAACAGCCAGTTCAACTCGGCAATTTCAGGTACATCAGACTGCCGATAGAAAACTACATTTTGTGTGTCTAGCCCCATGGCCAACCAAGTTGCTGCCACTTCTAGGCTTGATTGACGTACACGCTCAGGGTCTTGGCACTTGATCAGTGCATGGTAGTCCGCCATGAACAAGTAGGAGTCCACTGCGGGGTCTTTACTGGCTTCAATAGCAGGGCGAATAGCACCGACATAGTTGCCTAAATGAGGCGTACCCGTCGTAGTAATACCGGTTAAAACCGTTGGTTTAGCCATAATGGGTCACAATGTTTATAGATCAATAAAAGTGCGCGCAGCTTATCATTATCGGCATACAAGGTCAGCAATACTCGGTGATAATTTAACGCACTAGTGCTGCCGACTTGGAGACATTAGTCGGCTCACAGCTTACGCTATAATATAACGAACGTGACAAAATACCGCCAAGTTAATTGCCCTAGTCGCGCTACATTCCTGCTGTCGCTACGTAATATAGTCGCCGGTCACGGGCGACTACATTAATTACCCCCTTCCTTACTCAATCTCCCCCTGACAACAAAGGCCTATATACAACGACCAATATAATCCAATACATAGGTAGCTTGCCGATAGGAGAAATAACGACAATAAGCGTGTAAAAATGATTGATAAACAGGGGGGGAGTGATGATCAGCGATAGTAAAGTGCCAGAGCTCAAGAGCATTCTTGGAATATACAAGAAGTCTTTGAAACAAAGGCACTCTAAAGCTAAGAGTACAACTAGAAGATAAACACTTCAAGTATACCTACTAGATATAGCGCTAAGCCTAGCCAGGCTCGTGGGTAGGCGGGCTTGTCCAATAACTTTAACAATACAGAACCAAAGATGCCGAAAGCTACATAGGGCAAAAATATCTCTGCGGAGGTGAAGTGCAATAAATCCCCAGCAAAGTAATAAAAGTAGTACGTACCCAGAGTGGCCAGGGAGAATATATTAGCCAGTGTTTCTAAAACCATGGCATCAACGGCAATCAGCGCGCCAGAGAAAAATACATTTTCAATAACAACTGAGCCACGCTTGCGCAGCCCCTCATGAAAACAATATAAATAGAAGCCGTACATAGGCCACATAACTGCGCCCACCCCCGTTGTATAACCACCATGCTCAGGCCATACTTGGTACTGCCATACTAAACGCCCCAGAACGGCCTCACCCAAGCTGCCAATAAGTATCTCGCCCAGTGCTCCACCCATAAAGGTAGCGCCCATATATAAGGCTAGGCGCCTCCACTCTGGCTTTATCCACTGGCGCGCGACCAAGCAGCCAAACAGATACAACAAGGGGGTAAAGAAGACAAAGAAGCCAACAGTGAATATGGCGGCGGACTCCCCCTCAAATGGCACTGTAGTAATTTCATGGGGCTCCACCCAAAAGCCAATGACAAGGCGTGAAATGACAAAGATCAGACCATATACAATGGGCAGTGCAATTAGCAGGCTAAGCCATGGGTTGCGGGATTTTTTACGATTTAATGTGTCAGAGAACAGAGCAGATTGCATAGCTTAATAGTGAGCGATTGTAATAACGCCTCGCAGCTTATCATCCACGTAAAGCAAAGGACAATATGCACGCAGCCAGGGGGGCACGGCACGCTCCTGAAATATATTTTTAAGGCTCTTACTGTGTTTATGGCCATCAATATAGAGTCGAGTCGAATTGGGCTGGTCAAATCGAACCAGTACCTCCCTTGTACCGGCGGGCAAAGCAACTTCCTGCTGTTGCAGTAACTGAGGGCTCAACTCCAAATAGAGTTCTTCTAAGCCCAGTGGCTTATTCAAGCTCCAGACCAGTGAATTCTTTAGGGACAGGCTTTTTCGTTTAGCCTCTGCGGCCAAGTCACAATAAAACAATTTACCGGAAAAGCCTCGCACGACAGTCTTTGAACCCTCTTCTCCCCAGCTCACTTCCCCGCCCGAATATAACAGGGACTGTAGCTGAGCTAAAACAGCCTGACTCGGCATAGTCGCCCCCTGCTCTCGTAACCAGAGACGCAGCAATGCGAATACCTTACTAGGAGGCGTGCTTTCTATTGGTGTAAATACCGAGCCACTCGCATATTCAGCTAAGGCAGGCTGTAGTTCTGAGTTCACCAGATCTTGCTGCTCTGCCAGCAAGCCTGCGCTGCGTGTAATAGTTTTGTTGGCACTGGGCCACCGCTGCTGCAACAGTGGCATCACTTGATTACGCAGAAAGTTGCGGTCGAAGTTATCCTCTTTATTACTCGGGTCTTCAATATGACTAAGCTGTTTTTTGGCCGCGTAGGCCTCTAGCTCTTCACGGCTAAATCCTAACAGCGGGCGAGCCTGCAGCCCCCCCCCTAGTGGTTTGACTTCAGGCATAGCGGACAAGCCCGCCGCCCCCGCGCCACGTAGTAGTTGTAGTAATACGGTTTCAGCCTGGTCATCCTGGTGATGAGCTGTTAGCAATACTGGCTGCTGACTCTGAAGTTCAAATAAATTTTCAAAGGCGGCGTAGCGACCCTTTCGTGCGGCAGCTTCCGGGCTTTGTCCGCGAGCAGCTTGTACATCTATGCGAATAGCCTGAAACGGCAGCTTATAGTCAGCGCAGACCTGCTGGCAGTGCGTGGCCCAAGACCCAGAGCACTCTTGCAGGCCATGGTCGACATACACAGCCTGCAGCGCGGCGGCTAGAGATTTATTCTGTTTGAGCTGGTGTAATGCGTGTAACAACACACTGGAATCTAGGCCGCCGCTAAAACCAACGATCAGCAGCCTATCCGCATTGTTAAGTTGATGCAGATCGAGAAAGCTAAGAATGTTTTGCAGCATGACCGACCCTGTCGCTTATTGTTCAGTCTGCCCAAAAGATTTAAGCCGTGTATAGCGCGCGGCCAGCATTGCTTCTGTAGGCATGGCTGAAAAAGCACTCAACTGTTTTAGCAATACCTTCTTAATACTCTGGGCTACTTTAGCGGGTTCACGGTGGCAGCCCCCCATAGGCTCGGCGATCACTTCATCAACTAAATTCAACTCATATAAGCGCTGAGCAGTAATCCCCATGGCATCCGCGGCCTCCGGTGCTCGCTCTGCACTCTTCCATAAAATAGAGGCACAGCCTTCAGGGGAGATAACCGAATAAGTACTGAACTGAAGCATAGACAAATAGTCGCAAACACCGATGGCCAAGGCGCCACCGGAGCCACCTTCACCAATCACTGTTGTTAGTACGGGGGTCTTTAGCCCGGCAAATAGTAATAAGCTACTGGCGATCGCCTCGGACTGGCCACGCGCCTCAGCGTCAATACCGGGATAGGCGCCGGGAGTATCAATAAAGGTGATCACGGGTAACTTAAAACGCTCCGCCATCTGCGCTAGACGCTGTGCCTTGCGGTAGCCCTCGGGTCTGGGCATGCCAAAGTTGCGCTTGAGTTTTTGCTTGGTATCGCGACCTTTTTGGTGGCCGATAACAATAACTGGGCGTCCATCAATTCTCGCCAAGCCGCCAACAATAGCGGCGTCGTCGGCAAACATACGGTCACCGTGCAGCTCTTCAAAATCAGTAAATATATGTTCGATGTAATCCAGCGTATAGGGGCGCTGCGGGTGGCGGGCAATTTGTGCAACCTGCCATGGCGTCAACTTATTATATAAACCTTCTAACAAGTTGTCGCGCTTACCTTCTAGTGACTTCACTTCCTCTCGCACATTAATGCCAGACGTACCAGTACTGTTACGCAAGGCTTCTATGCGCTCATCAAGCTCTGCAATCGGCTGTTCAAAGTCGAGATAGTTGGGGTTCATACACTAAGATCCATTATTTCAAGGAATTCTGCCACAAATAAGTAACGCGATGCAAACACAGCCTAGGCTTAATAGCTCACCTTAACCGCATCAACACCCACCAACTTACGCAGGTCTGCGACTAAGGTTTCCCTAGGCGCCACCCGCCACTCATCCCCCAAGATAACGGGGGCTTTAGCCGCATAGTTCTCGTAGTAAATAAATACAGGGCACGGACCTTTTTTGTAAGGCTGCAAGGTTCCAGAGAGCTGCTGCATAAAGCCTGCTACCACCTGGTTTTCATGCAGACGGATATCTACACGCTTGGCAAAGTGGTCACGCGCCGTATCTATATCGTATAGCTCGTTGGAGCGCACCCTGATCTCGTTGCGGAAGCTATCAACACCCAAGCCACCTTTGACGATCAACACCTTGTCTTTGACTATTAATGACTCGTAGGCATCTAGGCATTCCCCCATCACCTCTACGTTCAAGCGCTGAGTATTGTCGTCCAGCACTAGCTCAGCTTTTCTGCCACCGTTGCGGAAGGTGCGGTAGTTCAGCTCAATCACCAGGCCTGCCACCACGACATTGACGTCCTGGTTGCCCCACTTCTTTTGCGGACTGGCTGCCACACTGCTGAGAGCATCCAGATGCCCAGCCAAACGCTTATGGGTAATTTTAATGACTTCAGAGGCGTATTTATCAAAGGGGTGGCCGGTAAGGTACAGGCCCAATATAGCTTTTTCTTCCTGTAGCTGGAACTCCTCATCCCAGTCCTCCAGCTCAACTAGGGCAACAGGAGCACAATCATTGGATTGGTCGGCCATACCAAAAATATCGACTTGGCCTGTCATGACATCTTTCTGGTGTTGCGCAGCCGCTTTCAATGCGTCATCTATGCCCCCCATTAAACTAGCTCGGTTAGGACCTATTTCATCTAAGGCACCACCGCGCACCAAGGCTTCCAATACACGGCGGTTGAGCTTGCGACCCACTACACGGCGACAGAAATCATGTAGGTCACGGTATTCGCCGTTGGCATTACACTCTTCCTGAATCGCTTCGATAACGCCCTCACCTACCCCTTTCAGTGCGCCCAGACCGTAGCGAATAGCAGTCTGGTCCTTTACGGTAAATTTGTAGCTAGAGCTATTCACCGAGGGCGGCAATATTTCTAGCTGCATATGCTCGCTGCGGCACTCGTCAATCAGGATCACAACCTTGTCAGTGTTATCCATATCCGCTGACAATACAGCCGACATGAATTCTGCTGGGTAGTGCGCCTTAAGCCATGCGGTTTGATAAGAAACCAGTGCATAGGCAGCTGAGTGAGATTTGTTAAAGCCGTAACCAGCAAACTTTTCCACCAAGTCAAAGATGTTTTCCGCCAGCACAAGGTCGATACCTTGCTTCCCACACCCCTCCAAGAAAGAACCCTTTTGCTTGGCCATTTCTTCCGGCTTCTTCTTACCCATTGCTCGGCGCAGCATATCCGCACCACCGAGGCTATACCCCCCCATTACCTGGGCAATCTGCATAACCTGCTCTTGGTATAGAATGATGCCGTAAGTCGGCTCCAGTACCGGTTTTAGGCCTTCGTACTGATAATCTTGATGGGGGTAGGATACCGGCTCACGACCGTGCTTGCGGTTGATAAAGTCATCAACCATACCCGAGTCCAAGGGGCCTGGTCGAAACAGCGCCACGAGGGCAATGATGTCTTCAAAACTATCCGGTTGTAGCTTTTTAATTAGCGACTTCATACCGCTGGATTCCAGCTGGAATACCGCGGTAGTTTGCTGGGCCTTGAGTAGTGCAAAGGCCGTTCTATCCTCCAAGTCGATCTTGGCGATATCCAAGGCTTCTAAGCCTTCCGCCTTACGTCGTTTATCAATTTCGACCAGTGCCCAGTCAATAATCGTTAGGGTACGCAAACCCAAGAAGTCGAACTTCACTAAGCCAATGGACTCAACGTCATCTTTATCGAACTGGGTGACTAGGCTGCCGCCACCCTCTTCACAATACAGAGGAGTGAAGTCGGTGAGCTTAGTCGGAGCTATCACCACACCTCCGGCGTGTTTACCGGCGTTACGCGCCAAGCCTTCCAGCTTCAAGGCCATATCGATTAGGTTGCTGACCTCCTCGTCGTTATCGTAGCGCTCCTGCATTTCAGGCTCTTGCTCCAGTGCCTGAGATAGCTTGATGCCCACTTCAAAGGGTATCATCTTGGAGATGCTATCGACAAAACCATAGCCATGACCCATCACTCGGCCCACGTCGCGCACCACCGCCTTCGCCGCCATAGTCCCGTAGGTAATGATCTGAGATACCTGGTCGCGGCCATAAGTTTCCGCCACGTGTTCAATCACCCGGTCTCGACCATCCATACAGAAATCGACGTCGAAATCCGGCATGGATACACGTTCAGGGTTGAGGAATCGCTCAAACAGTAGGTCGTATTCAATGGGATCTAGATCAGTGATCTTTAGGGCATAGGCGACAATCGAGCCCGCACCAGAACCACGACCGGGACCCACGGGAATACCGTTATCTTTTGACCACTGAATGAACTCCATTACGATCAAGAAATAGCCGGGGAAACCCATGTCCAAAATCACTTTGACCTCAATCGCTAAGCGGTCATAGTAAGACTGAATTTTTTCAGCAGACCAAGGCTTAGGATCTATACTCTGCAGCTGTTCAAGGCGCCACTCCAGCCCTTCCTTAGAGACCCGAGCAAAAAACTCTGCTTCAGTCTCCCCAGCAGGGATAGGAAAATTGGGTAAAAAATACTCGCCTGAGTGGGGAACTATATTACAACGCTTTGCTATTTCTATAGTATTTTCAATAGCTTCTGGAATATCCTTAAAGAGACTTATCATCTCTTCGGGCGCCCTTAAATATTGTTGATTACTGTAGATTTTAGGGCGACGAGGATCATCCAGAGCACGGCCATCATGCACACAAACACGTACTTCGTGAGCGTCAAAGTCATCTTGCTTCAGGAACCGCACATCATTAGTAGCCACGACTGGCACTTGGTACTGAGCCGCTAGTGAGAGCACTTGAGCGATATACAGCTCTTCTCCCTCGCGACCAGTGCGCTGTAGCTCTAAATAAAAGCGCTGGGGAAACAGGCTTTTATACTCCTGCACCAATTGCGCAGCCAATTCTATATTCCCCCCTAATATAGCGCGACCTATGTCACCGTTGCGCCCACCAGACAAGGCAATTAAGCCAGTAGTACGTGTAATAACCCACAACTTATCAGCTATTGCCATCCCCCCTCTCTGGCCATCCGTATACGCCAAGGAGACTATTTCCGTGAGGTTTCTATAGCCTTCATCATTCTGACAAAGCAAGACTATTTGCGATGGTGCTTCTTGGGGGTCAGGCTGCTTCAACCACAGGTCAGCGCCAATAAGAGGTTTAATACCACTGCTTTGCGCAGCACGGCAGAACTTCACCATGGCAAACAAGTTGCTCTGATCCGTCAAGGCTACAGCAGGCATTCCCTGCTCTGCCACAGCGGCACACAGCGGCTTAAGCCGCACCACGCTATCAACTAGGGAGTATTCAGAGTGTAATCGCAGGTGTACAAAGGATTGAGGCATTAGAGCGTGCTTAATAAGATAGCTATACAGGGGCGTAAGTGTGGTGACTTCCCCTTGCAACTTCAAGTCTTGTTTTCACCTATATTCGGCCTATCCGTATAGGCTTTTAGCTATAGGCAGGCCTAGTTTCTGTTTGTGGGGCAAGGTCCTGCCAAGGAGAGACATCGGCAAATAGCTCACCCTGTATGCGCTCTGCGCAAATCTCCCTCGCCACAAGGCGATAGCACACAACACCGCCGATCAGCTTAGCTTTGCGCTTTTCTAGCTTGGCATGCCAGTCCACAGACTGGTGGTCACCCTCAAGCCATTGCTGTACTTGACCCTCTTGAGTATGCAACTCAACCATCATCTGACCGGCAACATAGTGACGCTTGGATAGCTGTTGAGTGAGCTTGTCGCGATACAGTAGCAAGGCTTGAATATCCAGTGACTTGGCCTTGCTCGCGGCCTGCCCAATACTTAGCTCTACCGGAGGCTGCTTATCCCACAGGATGCGCGGCACATTCTTGCCCTGCGCCAATAAGACCAAGGCCTTGCCCATCTCACCAAAGCGATTGGTTAAGTAGGTACTGGGAACAGATTGTATGTCCCCAATGGTGCGCAGGCCATACTGAGCCAAGAAGCTAGAAACACCCGAGACCAAGTAGTCTAGTGAACTTAACGACATGCGAGACAATACTCGCAGGGCATCCCAGGCCGGTACTATGCGTAATACCTTAGGAGTATCCTGGCGCACGGCTAAAAATGCCGCTAATGCATCACCCGCCAAGCCGACTTTTATTTCATCGCTATTTGGCAAAGCCGCTAGCATTTGCTTGAGCATATGCACCGGAGAGTTGTAATGACGTTGCTGTGCCGTTAAATCTAGGAGTAACTCCCCCGACTCCATCAGCTCAATATTCGGGCAGTAGCGTGCCAACTGCTGTATCAGCTGAGTGGAAAAATGTTGATTCCAGGCTTTTAGAGCCACTACCGCATAGGCTTTAGGCCAGTGCACTGGGCAAGTTGCCCCCCAAGGGTATTGAATAGAGCGAGTAGATTTAACGGTTTGAGTATTCATTAGTAGACTCTCATTTGACCTTTAAGAATGCCTTGTATCTGCACTTGATCGGCAGGGTAAAGCATAGGCTGCATAGTATTGTTAGCGGGTATCAGCTTGATCTGATTACCGGCTATGTATTCAATGGTCTTCAGGGTGACGTCCTGACCTTCTACCAGGGCAACAACAATATCGTAGTTATTCGCGGCATTAGCCGACTCAATAATGACCCAATCACCATCGTGAATGCCCTCTTCTATCATCGACTCACCCTTCACTTTCAAGGCGTAGCGGTTAGAACCCGAAAATATGTGATTGAGGTCTAGACTCTCCTCGTCCGTCACGGCTTCTATAGGTTGGCCTGCGGCAATAGAGCCCAACAGAGGAATGCAGCCCGGTGCAATATCATCTTGGGCAATAATGCGGATACCACGGTGGCGACCTGTTTTCTCAATCATTCCCGCTTCTTCCAGAGCAGCAATATAGCGGTGAATAACCCCCTTGGAGCTAATGCCTAGGCCGTCACCAATCTCCGTCAGCAAAGGCGCTTGGCCCTGCTCGCGGATGTAGTTAACGATAAAATTATAAACGTCTTGTTCGCGTGGGGATAACATAAGTTCTCCGTTAGTTCTCATTAACTGCAGTATAGAGAACTTACAGAGAACTTTGCAAGTTTTATTTGAACTTCGTTCCTCGGTCCTGTGCTAAGCAGCGCTGTGATTGTTGTTTACGACAATAAATGACGCTCAAAGCAAGCGCTTTACTCTTCCCCCGCTTAAAGCTTTTAGCCTATGGTAAATAGCACACCAACAAGGGGAATAAAGATGCGCAATGTAGATGTACTGATCATAGGAGCTGGCTTATCTGGAATTGGCGCAGCCTGCCACCTAACACGTAAATGCCCCGGCAAAAGCTATACCATCCTCGAGCGCCGAGAAAACATTGGCGGCACCTGGGATCTCTTCCGCTACCCCGGGGTGCGCTCCGACTCCGATATGTTCACCCTGGGCTATAGCTTCCGTCCCTGGACTAAAGAGAAAATTTTGGCGGATGGCGATTCAATTCGCGACTACATCAAAGACACCGCTGAAGAATATAAAGTCAAAGAGCACATTCAATTTGGCCTGAAAGTCGTATCATCTAACTGGTCCAGCAAAGACGCCCGCTGGACCGTTAAAGTGGAAAACGAAGCCACAGGAGAAGTAGAACACTATAGCTGTGAATTCCTGATTGGCTGTACCGGTTACTACAACTATGACCAAGGCTTTACTCCCGATTTTAAAAATGTGGACCAATACAAGGGGCAAGTTGTACATCCCCAGCACTGGCCCAAAGACCTAAATTACAAAGACAAAAAAGTGGTGATCATCGGCAGTGGTGCGACCGCTGTGACCCTAGTGCCTGAAATGGCCAAAAGCGCGGCACATGTCACTATGCTACAGCGCTCACCTACCTATATCGCCTCTGTTCCCGAAGTAGACCCTATTAGCGTTCAGCTGCGCAAGTACCTACCCGACATGGCCGTTTACCGCATGGCCAGGGCCCGCAATATAGGACTCCAACGTACCATTTACCGTCTCTCCCAAGACCGCCCTAAGCTAATGAAACGTGTGCTACTGTCTGCCGCCAAACGCCAATTGGGTGATGATGTTGATATGGCCAACTTCACTCCTAAATACAACCCATGGGACCAGCGGCTGTGCGCAGTACCCAATGGAGACCTGTTTAAGACGATAAAACGAGGGGATGCCTCCGTAGTCACCGAGCAAATTGATCGTTTTACAACCAAGGGAATCAAGCTCGCTAACGGTGAAGAACTAGAAGCCGATATTGTTGTGACCGCAACAGGCTTGAATATTCAAATGATGGGGGGGGCCACCGCGACCATTGATGACAAACCCGTGAAAACCAGCGACACCATGGTCTATCGCGGCGTGATGCTACGAGATATCCCCAATATGGCAATGATTTTTGGCTATACCAATGCATCATGGACACTCAAGGCTGACATTGCCTGTGAATATATTTGCCGCCTGATTAATCACATGGAAAAAATAGGTGCCCACCAAGTTACCCCCCGCGATCATGAAGACTGCGCATCAGACACGCCTATGATGGACATGCAGGCCGGCTATATTACCCGATCTGCCAATGAGATGCCCAAACAAGGCTCAAAAGCACCTTGGCAGGTACTAAATGACTATGTTCGCGACCTCCCTCTATTGCGCTATGGGCGCGTCAATGACAACAGCCTAGAATTTGACCGTTTCGAAGCGCCAAAACGGCAGAGGCGACTCAAGAGTTTGTTGAGTTTTTAGTCACCAGGGTCTACTGCTTATAACGCTATGCCGCTCGCTGGCATAGCGCCCCACAAAAACACCGAGAGTATACGATATGCATCCCATAATGAGCCTAGACACTATCATCATTGGAGCAGGAATTAGCGGTGTAGGCGCTGCAATCCGCCTTATGGACGCGGGCATGTATGATTTTCTATTGCTTGAAAAACATCACGATATAGGAGGTACTTGGCGCGACAACACTTATCCAGGTTGTGAATGTGACGTCCCCTCTAACCTCTACTCATACTCCTTTGAGCCCAACAATAGCTGGAGCAAAGTATTTGCAGGGCAAGCTGAAATACTCAACTATGTACGCAATACGGCGACTAAATACAAAGTGCTACCGCGGGTGCGCTTTGGCATACAGGTGCAAGATGCGGTTTGGGATGAAAATAAAAAGCACTGGCAACTGCATACCGAACAAGGCTTGTACTGCGCTAAAAAAGTCATATCTTGTGCTGGTTATTTACACGAGCCGGTATTGCCAAACATACCAGGGCTGGATCAGTTCGATGGCGAAGTATTTCACTCCTCACGCTGGAACCACCAAGCTAACTTAAGCGGTAAGCGTGTTGCTGTTATTGGTACGGGGGCGTCAGCGATTCAGTTTGTACCTCAAATACAGCCACAGGTTAAACAGCTATCCTTGTTTCAACGCACACCACAATGGATACTGCCCAAGCCCAACTACGCCACATCTAACATTCGCCAACAACTGCTCAAACTTCCCTTTGCGGCGAACATTGCACGCACCGTTGCTTACACTGAACTAGAAGCCTTTGGCATAGGGTTTCGCCACCCGCGCATATTACAAAGCTTGCAAAGCCTCGCCAAAATCCATATTAATAGCCGTATCAAAGATCCGCAGCTACGTGCCAAAGTCACCCCCGACTACACCTTAGGTTGCAAACGCGTACTGCTTTCTAACGACTATTATCCCGCACTCGCCAAAGACAATGTAGCAGTTTATGCCAGTGGAGTGAAAGCCGTTGAGGGTAATAGCGTCATAGCCAGCGATGGCAGTCGCTGTGAAGCCGACATAATTATTTTAGGCACTGGGTTTCACGTATCTGATGTCCCCATTGCCAAGCACGTCAAAGGCGCATCGGGGCGCAGCATGGACGAGATATGGAAGGGCAGCCCAGAGGCCTACCGCGGTACAACTATCACAGACTTCCCTAACTTTTTCTTGGTACTAGGCCCCAATCTTGCCATTGGGCACAACTCCGCTTTTATTGTCATAGAAGCACAACTGGACTACATCATGGGCGCGCTACAGGAAATGCGTAGTAACAATACTCAGCGCCTGGAAGTCAGCCATCAGGCCCAGAAAAAATACAACGAAAAATTACAACAAGCATTGCAATCCACCGTGTGGAATACCGGTGGTTGCTCCAGTTATTACATCGACCAGAACGGTAAAAATAGCATTGGCTTCCCTTGGAGCACCATTACTATGAAAAACCTATTAGCTCAATTCGATAGTAAAGCCTATGCACAAGAGGCCACGCCACCATGAAACGAGCATTAGTGTTGGGTTGCGGCGGCGTCGCTGGGGCCGCTTGGAGCACCGCCACATTAAAGCAACTCAGCGTCGAGCTAAATTGGGATCCGCGCAATGCGGATGTGCTGATAGGTACCTCGGCAGGCGCCGTGCTCGCCGCCTTATTAGGTGCGGGTGTTAGTATCGACCAACTAGTGGAGTTTCAACAACAGGGCGGTATCAGTGGCAGCCGCTTAAACTGGAACCACAATACATCATGGGGCAAGCCCTACCCGCCTCGCCCCCAGCTTACATTCCCTGGCCTTGCCTTGTTTAAACGAAGTTTTGTGCACAATATCAGCCCTTTTGCCGCGCCCTGCGGCCTCAGCCCTGCGGGGCAAATGGACATGGGGAGCCTAGTCCATTTAATTGATAGCTTTGTTGCGATGGGTGAATGGGTACAGCACCCTGACTGCCGTATTATGGCAGTGGACGCTGATAGTGGAGAGCACGTCGCCCTCGGTACCCCCCAAGCACCCACGACATCTATACAAACTGCAGTCTGTGCATCCTACGCAATCCCCAGCTGGTGCCCTCCTGTGACAATAGGTGGCCGCACCTTTCTTGATGGCGGGGTAGTTTCACCCACGGCTGCTAGCCAGTTAGTGGGAAGTGATGTTGATGAAATTATCATACTAGCGCCAATGAGTTCACGTGTTTTAGATAAAACCAAACACCCCTTTAACAAAGTTGAACGCAGCGTTCGCAAAACCATGACACAGATCGTTGACAAGGAAATCAAGCAGCTGCAAACAGCCGGTAAAAAAGTTATACGCTTAGAACCGGGGCCTCAGGACTTACAGGCTATTGGTTACAATATGATGGATCATAAGCGGCGTGAAGGAGTGTTTAATACGGCGATTAGAACAGCGGGTGAGACGGTGGAGAAGGGCTTACTGGAAGCTTAAGGGTAATGGATGATGCGACTACAATAGCAACGTGGGCCGGCTCTATCAAGTTAACACTAGAGCAACTTGGCCTTGATAGTGATGCTATTTTTTTTGAAGCGGGCATTGACCCAGAGTTAACAAAAAGTCCTAGCAATAGAATACCCGTAACGCGTATGACCGTACTGTGGCAGCTATGCGTCTGCGCAAGTGAAAGAGAGGATTTTGGTTTACTGGTAGCAAAAAATGCTTTCCCCATGACATTTCATAGCCTTGGCTTAGCTATATCATCTAGTCAAACATTATTTCATGCACTGAAAATACTGATCAATCATTCACGTGTTGTCTCTGATATTGCTAAGCTCACTATAGTTAAAAAAATCAAGACGATTGAAGTAATGGTTGTTTTAGATAAACAGCAAAGCCCTCCGTCGTATGAGTCAATAGATGCTTTTCTGGCAACAGTCTCATCGGGCCCTGCTCGATTCATGGGGGCTGAGCTGAAAATTAATGCGGTGCACTTACGGCGGCCACACCCTGTAACATTACAACCCTTTGTTGAAGCATTTGGGGACGTTATTTACTTTAATTCGCCTGTTGATGCCGTCATTGTAGACATGAATAGTCTTACCCGTTTTGTGCCTAACTATAATGCTGAAATAGCTGAAGAGTCGGAGAAAAAACTAAGAGAATATTGCTTAAATATGGCCAATTCAAGCTATAAGGATAAAGTATCTAGCATTCTGGAGAGCCAGTTAGGAGCCGAAATTAAGGATGGCTGCCCTACAATAGATGGCATAGCAAAAGAGCTGCATTTAACACCTAGAACGCTACAGAACCACTTAAAAGGTGAAGGGACCAGTTATCAAATCATACTTAATCATGTACGCGAAAAGCTCGCAAAAAAACTATTAACCAGTACACACTATGATATTGCTCATATCAGCTCATTACTCGGCTTTGCTTCTGCAAGCAATTTTAATAGAGCTTTCAAGCAGTGGACTAATTTTACAGTAAAAGACTATCGTATTCAGAATAGCTAATATTATTGTTATTTCATTTTTTCGTCATTTGAATGCATTTTTTCAGCAAATGAATTTTTGAGCGTCACTTTCGCTATACTATTTATGCCTCTAAAATAATAAGGGGCATCTCAACATGTATAAAAAATATAATCTTCATTGGCTAACAACAGCCATATTCACGTGCGTATTAGTGACAGGTAATGCACTCGCTGTTGATGGTTTTGAACCACCACAAAACCATTTTCTTGCAGACTCCCCATGGCCCATGTCGCATAGAAATCCCTACAACCAAGCGTCTTCGCCATTAAGAGGCCCAGAACCCGGTGATGATATGGATAAAGATTTTATACGCACCCTGCCCGTTTCAATCACACTAGCTTACTCAAATAAACGTGACAATGCGGGCAATCGAAATGTATGGGGCGCAACATTAGGCACTGTATACGAACTCGATATGAATGGTCGTGAAATTGACATGGTCGCATCAAAAATAAAAGGATTTGCCGACGACCCTCTCTCAGGAGCGTATATAGTGATGGATAAGGATGACAATGTTTTCGTCCCACACAACACAGAAGTGAGAAGGTATAAGAAACATAAATCTAAGCCTATTAAAAGGTTTTTTAGATGGTTTTTACCCCGGCAGAATCCGGAAAAAATAATCAAAATGGAGCGTAAGTTTACCATTCCGTCTGAATACCTAATATTTGGTGACGACTACATCGTCGGTATGAACATGACCTATGACGGGTTTCTTGTACTCGCCACATCAAAGGGGGTGGTATGTGCAGTCGACAGACACCTTTCTTCACACGCTTGTCTAATATTGCCCAGTAATAGAACCGAAGGCTACGATGAAGTGTCAAACTCAATAGCGGTAGATGAGACAGGCGGTGTTTTTATTGTCACCAATAAAAAAATGCACCGTGTCCAATGGACTGGTAACAACCTATCTATGAGCACTCAGGATGGCGCATGGTCGGCAAATTATGAAGTGGGCCCCGATGAACCTCTACCGGGGCGTTTAGGTACCGGTTCTGGTTCTACTCCTAGCTTAATGGGTTCTGCCGGTATGGATCAATTCGTTGTATTTACGGATGGCCAGGAGCTTACCCACCTCGTTTTAATGTGGCGTGGTGATATACCGCACGACTGGACCGCTATTGCACCGGGTAAGGATAGGCGCATTGCAGCAGAGATTCCCGTGACATTTGGTAATGCAGCTGCCACGAGAAGTATTTCCGAGCAATCCGTATTAGTGCGAGGCTACAGTGCCATGGTGGTTAATAATGACTATAAATTTGACAGTAGTCAGTGGCCGGGATTACTGTCAAAAGCGACTGTTTTCATATCAAACCTAGCGTTCAATGCACCCTATGGCGTTGAGCGATTTAGTTGGAACCCAAATGCTAGAGAGTTTAATAGTGATTGGGCCAATCCAAATATCAGTTGCCCGAATGGTATTCCAACCATGAGTGCAGCTTCTAATATTGCCTACTGTATAGGGCAAAGAAACAGGGTATGGAACTTAGAAGGAATGGACTGGGATACCGGGGAGTCTGTATTAGACTTCTCATTAGGCATACTGCCTGCCAATAACAGCTTTTATGCAGCGACACAGGTTGGTGACAACAGAGATATAGTAACCGGTACATTTGGTGGTGTGGTTAGGGTGCAAGCCAGTCGTTAATCTTTAGAATAAACCGCGATTATCAACGCACTTAAAGCCTCGGCTCGTCCGAGGCTTTAATTATTAAGATGATCTATAAAACGGGAGGGTGACTGCTCTTCTGAAGCACTAGTTTTCCGTTATAGTTCAGCACCTGACCCAGCAACGGCAAGGAAAAACTCACACTAAAAACATAGGCCCCCTCTTCGATACACTTATAAGAGTCAGACTTCGGCAACAACCATAGAGGCAGACGTACTCCGCCCAGCTGGCAACGTATGCAATGCCAGTACCAGCCGCCGTCTTTTATCTCTACCGTAAAGGCCATTTTCAAAGCGCCGCTCTGCTCTAGCCAATAACCTCCCTCCGCTTTACTATCTACAGGTTCAAAAACAGAGACAAAATCAGACGCCTCATTAAAACAGCGCCCCCAGATTAAGCCTTTGTCCTTGTGCGCAATACTCACTCGCATAGCGTGCTCGCCTGTCGCGTTCGGCACACCTAGCTTGGCGGCTAGGCGTTGACCCAATAGCCCCGCTAAGCCGCTACCAAAGCCCACATCCACTTTGCCCTGCAATACACCGCCCTGCTGATGCAGTTGCTGTAACAAAGGATCTAGCTGCTGAAAGTCCTCTCCGAACCATTGTTCAACACTGTTCATTTATATTGTTGCCTATGCTGGTGATCGGGTAGACTTGTGAGCAGTTTATCAAACCGCTTCAGGCCCGTACCCTACATGACTTTACTCAGCATTTTCAACATCGGCTTTTCCATTATCATCGCGGCCACGCTGTTTTTCTCCTATGCATTTTTTCTCAACAACATTAACAAGTCCTGGCTGGCGATCAGCTCCTGTGCCTTATTGCTGGGTGGGCTAGGCGCCGCGCAGTATTGCCACTATGTGCTTCTAACTGGGGGCGAACCGCCGATGCAGAGCACCTTCTATCGCCTCTTAATTTTGATGATGCCGAGCATGTTCTTCTTTTTTAGCCGTGCCATTCTGTTCCCAGAGCAAAACCCCAAGCTCATCGACGCCCTGCACCTGCTACCGATTACTGCGGCCTTTATCGCACCACGCATCATTGCCATTCCCCTAGCCTTCATCATCGGCATGCTCTACACCCTGTGGATCGCGCGTATCGTCTATCGCCTGATGACCTACCGCAAGCGCTTTGATCTCGTCCTGGCCTTTTACGGCTTCTGCACCGTCATCGCCATCACCTCCGTAGTACTGGGCATCTCCGTGGCGCGCACTGACAGCGCCTACTTTTATTACTTCTACTGCAACGGCATCGGCCTAGGCTTTGCAGCCGTGGTCGCCACGCTGATCATCTTTCCGAATATACTCGACGAGCTATCCGAGATCGTGCAGCTCAGCTATGCCAACAGTACCCTAGGCACTATCGACATCAAGGCCAGCCTCACACAGCTAGAGCATTTGATGAATGCGGATAAGCTGTACCAGAACGAGAATCTCAGCCTATCCGCATTAGCCGAGGCTATGGAGCTATCCAGCCACCAACTGTCCGAGCTGATCAATACCCGGTTCGACATCAGCTTCTCCCAGTATATTCGCCAACAGCGTATCGAAGCTGCTCAGCAATTGCTGGTCAACGAGCCAAAATCCTCTGTACTATCCATCGGCATGGAAGTGGGCTTCAAGTCCCAGTCGAACTTCTACGCCGCCTTTAAGGAAATCGCTGGAGAATCCCCTGGCAGTTATCGAAAAAACCCTAAGAAGTAGTTCTTACTTCTTGTTTTATCATTCTGGAATACTGTAAGCCACTGATTTTAAAGACTTCGCAATATATGTGTGCGTGATTTATAAAGTAGGAGTTTTTTAAACGATGAAATTTATAAGCTTGTCGAACATTAACTCGATAGAGCTTAAGAATGACAAAAAACAGCAAACCTGCATTTGGCAAGCTAGAGAGCAGCCAACATCAAAGAAAAGCATGCCTACAAGCAACTACCGTTTACTACAACAGTGCCTGCCCAGTCTGTGATTCGGGTGTGCGCTTTCAAAAGAAGAAAATGGATCAAACAAATACAGTTTGGAGAGATGTTCATTGTGACATTACTGCCCGATCTGATTTGCAGTCGGATCTAGAGTTTGTAAGAAAACGGTTACATGTGGTTGATATGCATGGCCGCCTGCGCATAGGCATGGATGCTTTCATCGCTTTATGGAGTGAGTCGCCTGGAGAAGAGTGGAAGGCCAGAATTTTTTCTCACCCTGTTTTTTATCGATTTTCAGTTATTGCTTATAACTGTTTTTCATGGCTGCTGTATCGGCTGAATATTTTATTAAATCGTTGGTAATGGAGCTTTTATTATGAAAATTAGTAATTCAGATAGTTGGATCGAGAAGACTGAAAAGTCCCAAGCATTTTTTAACCCTTGGTTATTGTCAATCTATGACTTTTTTGTTTTTAGGTTTATTAGCCCATATCTTTGGGGCTGCTCTAAAAACTTATTGGTAGAACGGTATGACAAGCTAAGTGGGTTTACGCATCTAGAGGTAGGAGTCGGAACGGGGTATTTATTAAATAAATACAACCCTCAGAATATTGATTTAAACCTAATGGACTTGAGCTCAAATTGTTTAGAGCGGTCAGAAAAGCGTCTTAGCCGTTATCAGCCCACATTGTGGAGAAAAAACATTTTACTTCCCATTGATGGATTCGATAAGACTTTTGACTCCATTAGTTTGAATTATGTAATGCATTGTGTGGCGGGAGACTTCTCGCATAAGGGTGTTGCTTTCGAGCATTTGAAAAAGTTGCTTAATCAAAATGGCGTGTTATTTGGTACTACTGTGATGAAAACACCAGAGTCCAGTGTTTTTGCATCAATGTTCATGTGGCTTTTAAAAAAAATTGGAGTTTTCAACAATGCAGACGATAACATTACAGGGTTAGATAAAGCGCTAAAGCAAAATTTCACATATGTTGTTGTAGAGAAAAAGTCCGCCTCAGCAATGTTCTATGCCACCGATAGTGAAAGCCAGTTCAATAAACTGATGAAAAAGTGAAGTCGAAATAAACCTTCCTCCTAATCCCGGCCCTCTAGCTGGGATTTTTTTAGCCCAAAAACCGTGTTCACTTCTTATTTTATCATTCTGGAATACTGTAAGTGATTGATTTTATTGGACTGGGTGTTTTTGTATTCAGGGTTTATCAAGTAGGAGTTTTTTGAGTGGTTACACACTTAACCTTGTACTCAGTTCTTAAATACAAGGTTAAATAACATGCAAAACATAGTCACATGTCCTGAAAATACCCCTAATAGTTCATTCGTATGCCAGAAGTCTGCACTCATATTTGTTAGCGCTGGGCCACTTATTCCCCTCATACCTTTTTTGCTTATTTCAATCGCAGTAGGAGTAAACAGCTTTGCTTCTGGTGAAGGGGTCATGGAAGTCTTCACCCCATTTATTGGGATAGCTCTTCTGGGTGGTATGATCGCTTATATTATAGGTTTTCTTCCTGCATTTATTGCGAGCCTCATATATGCAAAACATATCAATAACTTAGCCCCAAATAAAAAAATACAGTTTTTTAAAAAGTCCCCAAAAGGTTTGATTTATAGCTTAGCAACAGGTGCTCTTATAGGTTTACTAGTTGGATTGCCTTTAGATATATTTACTAAATCACCTGTTTTTACCATCTGTTGTAGCTTTTCCTCCGCAATATGCTCTGCACTTACAAGAAAATTTCTGATTTCATATATAGAGGGTAGTTCTGGTGTATAACAACGACCGCATCTCCTCCAACGGCAACGCCAAAGACGGCTCTGTCAGACTATCCGCATCCAAGCTAGCCTGGGTTGGCGGCAACTTCCTAGTCGCTATCATCGGTGGTTACTACACTTTCTCTTGGCAGGTATTCACCCTATTCCTGAGCTTCACTGCCATCACCCTATGCTTGGGTCACTCCCTAGGCATGCACCGCCACTTTATTCATCAGTCCTACGACTGCCCCAAGTGGATGGAGTATCTCTTTGTTCACTTCGGTGTTTTGGTCGGTCTGGCTGGCCCCTACGGTATGATCCGCACCCACGACATCCGAGACTGGGCGCAGCGGCAAGCCGACTGCCACAGCTACTTTCGTCACGGCGAGCAGAAGCGTAAAGACGCTTACTGGCAGTTACTCTGCAATATCAAGCTAGAGCATCCGCCGACTATTACTATAGATGATGAGTACTGGCACGACCCTGTGTACCAATGGATGGAGCGTTACTGGATGTGGCAGCAACTGCCTTGGGCACTATTGTTCTTGGCTATTGGCGGCGTCGACTGGGTTATTTGGGGTGTTGCTGCAAGAACCTCTATTTCCATTTTTGGTCACTGGTTTATCGGCTACTTCGCTCACAACCAAGGGCACAAGTCCTGGCATGTCGAAGGGGCTGCGGTGCAAGGTCACAATATCCGCTTCACTGGCTGGGTCACCATGGGCGAGTGCTGGCACAACAATCACCACGCCTTTCCTGGCTCTGCCCTGCTCGGCATTGAGAAGGGTCAAAGTGATCCGGGTTGGTGGGTGTTAATGGCGTTGCAGAAGGTTGGACTAGTTTGGAATATCAAAACACATCTAGATTTGCCTGACCGGCCTGAGCTTGTTCAGCTACTTGAGGGAAGCCTAAATGAAGCACACTAAAAACAGCCACTTCTACATTACTCACTTAATCGTCCTAATCATCTTCATCGCCTGCCTAATGATGACAGGCCCCATGCGTGGAGGCCTACCCATCGATAACGATATTGCCATGCGCATGGCCTACATCAATGCCAATCTAGGTTTATGGCAGATCGGCTGGCTGTTGTGGATGGCATCAGCCCTAGGGCTATTACTGTTCTTCAACTTCCTCGCGTCTCGTCTAGCCCCCAGCGCTTTGCGCAACTACGGCCTCATACTCGTCGCGCTAGGCATCGCCCCAGACTTACTCGCCGAAGTCATCTACGCCTTCATTATTCCTAAAATGCACAGCCAGGGAGTGTCCCTAGAAATACTGTCACTACTAGAGATCTTATCCGCCCATCTAACCGGCTTTCTAGGCAATGGTCTATACAACCTCGGTGGACTACTACTCAACATCACCTTAATTCGTAGTGCACTAGTCGCCCACTGGGTGAGCTACAGCGGCCTGCTCGCCTGGCCACTCGGCTTAGGCCTGTCCGTTACCATTGGCATCGACCACTTCAAGCTAGCCGAGCTATTCACTGCCAGCAGTATGGTGCTCAGCACTGCGTGGATGTTGTTAATTGCCTATACCCTATTCAGAGACAAAGCATGAGCTATACCTTTATCAAGCTGCTACACATCGGCTCGCTGGCTTTTTGGATAGGCCCCGCCTTGGGCTCATGGCTAGTCTTGCGTTATAGCCAATATCAAACGGGGGAACACTCAAATACCACGGCGCTAATTTATAAAGTGTTCTTCTTCACTCTGACTCTAGAGCATATCTCTTTGGCGGTACTGCTTAGTACGGGCGCAATCATGGCCTTGCACTTCGGCCATTGGCCTGCTCAATGGCTACAGTGGAAGCTACTGATTATAGTTTTAGTGATTGTGCCCTTGGAGATTGTGGATATATGGCTAGGAAACTGGAAGGTGAACCAGCTGGTCGAGAAACGAAACGCGGGGACGGCACTAACTAAGTTGGAGAAAAAGCTTATCCGCTTTTACCACCGCTACTTTACTAGCGCGGCGATCGTCATACTACCAATCGCGATGTTCTTGATTATGTGGTTGGCTATTGCCAAGGAGGTCTAATCCGGCCCCTTCAGCGCAACTATTGCCCATACAACTGCAAGTATTTCCGCGGCTCGCCCGAGGCTTTAATTATTAAGGTGATCTATAAAACTGGAGGGGATCGGTTTACTAAATGCAATAACTACAGCCCCAAGGCCTTCTTCACCGGAGCAAAGCTGCGTCTATGCTCCGGAGTCGCCCCCAGTTGTTCTAATATTTCTCGATGTATTTTGGTGGGATAGCCCTTGTGCTTGGCAAAGCCGTACTCCGGGTATTTTTTGTCCATCTCAACCATCTGCCTGTCTCGTGTCACCTTGGCCAGAATAGATGCAGCGCTGATCTCCGCGACCTTACCGTCGCCCTGCACTATAGCCTCACAGGGGTAGCTAATATCTGGGCAGCGGTTACCGTCTACTTCTACGTGGGTGGGCTGAATGTCTAGACCTTCTATCGAACGCTTCATCGCCAACATACTAGCATGCAGTATATTCAAGCTATCAATCTCTTGTACCGATGCGCTAGCGATGCAGTAACTAGCGGCTTTTTCGATGATTTCATCGAACAGCGCTTCGCGCTTTTTCTCACTAAGTTTTTTGGAGTCATTCAGACCGGTGATGGGTTTGCTCGGGTCTAAGATCACCGCCGCCGCAACCACCTCACCCGCCAAGGGCCCACGGCCCGCTTCGTCGGAGCCAGCTAATATTATCTTTTGCATGGGGTGATTATGCCACAGCTATATTACTCTAGCCCTACCCGTTATAATCCTCAGATTAGTTATCACCTTCATTGAGAACAAAACCGAATGAGCAAGACCCTAATGATTAGCGCAGGCGAAGCCTCTGGCGATCTGCATGCTGCCAACTTAGTCAAAGCCCTACGTAAGCACCAGCCAGACTTACAAGTCTCTGGTATGGGCGCTGGTTTATTGCGATCTGTTGATGTAGAGATATTAGTCGACTGCCGCCATATAGCGGTCATGGGTATTGTTGAGGTACTTAAGAAATGGGGAGATATTCAAGCGGCGCTTAAGTGTTTAAAAGCCGCTATCGACAACAACCCTCCCGACCTACTGGTTTTAGTGGATTATGTAGAGTTCAACTTGAAACTGGCCAAGTACGCCAAGGATAAGGGTGTCAAAGTGTTGTTCTATGTTAGCCCTCAGGTATGGGCATGGCGCTCGGGACGCGTGCCTAAAATAGGCAAAGCCATCGATATGATGGCGGTACTCTTCCCCTTTGAAACTGAAGTTTACGAAAAAAATAATGTGCCTGTACGCTTTGTGGGCCACCCCTTAGCGGATGAGGTTGTCCCGCAAATGAGTAAAGCTGCTGCACAAAAAGCCTTCTGCCTTGACCCTGTAATCAAAACTGTGGCCTTGTTACCTGGCAGTCGTAGAAGTGAAGTTGAACGCATATTACCCACCCTACTCGACAGTGCCCGACTAATTAAAAGATCAATGGAAAATGTGCAATTTATCCTGCCTATTGCACCGACTCTTGAGCGTGAATACGTACGTGCATTTTTAGACGCTGCCGGTGTGGAGGTTAACCTAATCGACGCGCAGACCCACGATGTGGTTAATTGTAGTGACGCGGTCATCGTGGCCAGCGGCACAGCCACACTAGAAGTGGCCCTACTGCAAACTCCCATGAGTATCGTCTATAAGGTTAACCCGCTTAGCTATAGCATTCTTAGCCGTATGATTAAAATTGACCATATTGGCTTGGCTAATATTGTTGCGGGCAAAGGCATTGTTCCTGAATTTATCCAGAACTATGCAGAGCCGAATATCATCGCAGTGGAAGTCATCAAGCAGTTAGAAGATGAGGCTTACCGCAGCAATATGATTACCGAGCTACAAGCCATAAAAAGCAAGCTGGCCGCAGGTGGCGGCTCTAGCAAAATTGCAGAGCTGGCTCATGAAATGCTAGAGGGTCAGCACTAAACCTCCATAGCCTTGCTGTAGGTTAGCGGTGTAGCCAGTGAGATGCCAGCGACAATAGATGCTTGTAAAATAGACTCTCTAGCATCGCGGCGTATAGTCACCAGCTTCTCAACCTCTTTCACATAGTAGATAAAACCCCACTCTAGGGCATGATCTCCTGTGTCGAGCAACTTAACCTCATAGCCATGTTGCTCGGCCAGTGGAATAGACTCTGACAGCATATCCGCATAGGCTTTTTCAAACATGGACTTCACATCAGACGCCTTCACGTCATAGCCAATTTTAAAGCTTAAACACTCACGCAAGCCTCGCGCAGAGGCAAACTTAGATAAGTTGTGCACCGTGTGCTCACGCAGTAGAGCGTTCTTAATCATGATGCGATGGTTGTTCACTAAGTTGAGCACTTCAGTGTGGAATATCTTAGTTTTAAATACCGTGCCCAAAGTTTTGTGACCATTTTCCAGCTCAATTACATCCCCTTCTTCAAACAGATCACTATTCAGAATGATAAGCCCGCTGATGATATCCGGTGCCCAAGCACCTTGAGTCAGGGCCAACATAACACCAATAAAGCCTAATACTCCCCCTGTTTCCAGCAAGCTTTGAAAACCCAACTCTTGGATCACCGCTATCAAGGTAATTATGGCGATGAGGATGTTTGCGAGGATGGTGAATAAGCGTGTTTGGTAGGTTTCACCCACCATCAAAGTGCCATTAAATTCACGCTTGCGGCCATATTGGCGGTAGATAAAGTAGTTACAGATATTACTGCACAAATACGCAATATAGAAAATAACCACGATCGTGAGTAAGGTTACCGCATAGCTCTCCCCCTCTGCAGGCAGATACATATAGCGATAACCATAAACACTCATAATCAGAACATTGAGTGCACGCAGTAAGCGCACGCGCCACTTTAGTTTTGACTCAGCAGTACTTGCGGTGAATAAAAACCGCATCGTTGGCTGCGCGAAAATAATCAGCAGCGTGTTAACGGCGAGTACTAAGTAATCGATGCTTTCTAGTGACTGGATGAAATCACTAAAGGGTTGCCAGAACATGTATATCTCCTTTTTATGCCTGCAGCATGCCATTCATTCAGGCATAAAAAAAGCCCACTACCTAATGGCAGCGGGCTTTTTAACAGCTTGCGCTAGTACTTATAGTAAGTCAGCGATTGCTGCTTTTTCTTCTAACAACTCTTGCTCAGTATCGGCCATACGTGAACGGCTGAAGTCAGAGATAGCAATGCCTTCAACAGCCTTGTACTCGCCACCTTCACATATCTGAGGGAAAGAGTAGATGATGTCTTCGTCTATGCCGTAAGTGTTGCCCTTAGAAGGAACACCCATGCTAACCCATTGGCCGTTAGAGCCAAGAGCCCAGCTGCGCATATGATCAACTGCCGCAGAGGCTGCAGAGGCTGCTGAAGACGCACCACGTGCCTTGATGATGGCTGCGCCACGCTGCTGAACCGTAGGGATGAAGTCATCTTCAAGCCATGCCTGATCAACCATACCTGAAGCCGCTTCGCCTTTAACTGTAGCGTTAGTGATATCAGGGTACTGAGTTGCAGAGTGGTTACCCCATACTGCCATTTTTTCAATGTCAGTAGTGCTAGCATCAGTCTTCTCAGCCAACTGAGATAGAGCACGGTTGTGGTCCAAACGCATCATAGCGGTAAAGCACTTAGGGTCTAGATCCGGTGCGTTCTTCATAGCAATCAAAGCGTTCGTGTTTGCAGGGTTACCTACCACCAAGATGCGTACATTGCGGCTAGCGTTGTCGTTGATCGCCTTACCCTGTGCAGAGAAGATGGCCGCGTTAGCTTGTAGCAGGTCTTTACGCTCCATACCTGGGCCACGAGGGCGTGCGCCCACTAACAGTCCGAAGTCAGCATCTTTAAATGCAACATTCGCATCATCAGTGGCAACAACGCCAGCAACCAATGGGAATGCACAGTCGTTAAGTTCCATAACCACACCATTCAACGCTTCCAGCGCAGGGGTGATTTCTAAAAGCTGAAGGATAACAGGCTGATCTTTACCTAGCATGTCGCCAGAGGCGATGCGGAAGATCAAAGAATAGGCGATTTGGCCTGCTGCGCCAGTGACGGCTACGCGAACGGGTGCTTTCATGGTTTTTCTCCAAAAGTTGCCAGCATTATTAACGCCGCTATGCGGATCGCCTAAAATGCTAGTTAAAACTGAGTCCTGATCTACCAGCGTTGGTAGTCATTCAATGGTGGCGTATTCTACTGTTTTTATACTGCTTTCGCCATTCATTGGGCTTATTAATAGTGATTAATCTAGCAAGAGCACTACCCTAACCCGGTTATAACTAGATCCTGCCTATTTATAGTCAGCTTCACGCCAATTTTCAAAGTTAATTGCCAAGCATTGCACTATCCAGTAACGTCACGGCATGCCTAAATCGCCTCAAGAAATTAATACAGAACTACTGCTAGCGCTGGCCCACGATCTTATCGGCGTGCACGGTATCTATCAAGGACGTGAATATACCTTAATCGAGGTTCTAGACTCAGGGCCTAGCGTTGTATTGGAGCCCGTACAAACTGACACAGTGATACAAAATACCTTTCAAGGCGAAGCCAAGCGCTTTGCGCAAAGCAACTATACCGTGCCATTTTATAGCGAGGTTCGCCAGAACTTACACCCCGTAGTACAGGAGTTCCTTGGCCCTGACATTGCAAAAGTGTTGCACGAGCAATTGAGCTAACGTGAGCGAGTCACGCCGCGTTCTGAGTTCGTTACAAAATCTACAAAGGTCTTAGCTTCAGGGAATTGCTCAACCAGTGGCGCCACTTCTGCTAAAGCCTCTTCTCTCGGCTTGCGTGCATAAAGCAAAGTTCGGAAAGACTTGTGCAGCGCACGGATAGTGTCTTTAGACATGCCCGAGCGCTCCAAACCCACCTTATTAATACCGATAGCCTTAGCATAGTTGCCTGACACCAAGGTATAAGGAGCCACATCTTTGTTCACCACAGAGCCCATGCTAGTAAAACAAGATGTCCCTAAACGGGTGAATTGATGCACCAGGGTAAAGCCGCCAAGTTTCACACCGTCTTCAACAATCACATGACCCGCCAATGCCGTATTATTGGCAATTACAGTGTGGCTTCCAACTATACAGTCATGGGCTACATGGCAATAAGCCATAAATAAGTTGTCGCTACCAATTTTAGTGATGTCACCACCCGTCGGCGTACCACGGTTCACCGTACAAAATTCACGAAATTTATTGCGGTCACCTATCTCTAATCGAGTTGGCTCTCCATCAAACTTCAAGTCTTGTGGCTCTTCTCCAATCGAACTAAATTGGAAAAATTTGTTATCTCGTCCAATTATTGTTGGCCCATTTATAACTACATGAGGGCCGACAACCGTCCCTGATGCAATTTCAACATCAGCACCTACAATGCTGTAGGCACCAATTTCCACGTCATCTGCAATTTTTGCAGACGGATCAACAATCGCTGTTGTATGTATCATTTTTCAATATCTCTCAATGCACCCATTAACTCAGCCTTACAAGCAACCTCACCGTCGACATAGGCAATAGATTCAAATTTGGCAACACCTTGAGAACACTTAATTAACCGGGTTTCAATTATCACTTGGTCACCGGGTATGACTTGTCTCTTAAAACGTGCTTTATCGATACCCACAAAAAAATATATTTGCTCAGGTTTACGTTCAAAACCCGCTTCAGTGTAGGTTATGAAAGCCATTGTCTGTGCCATAGACTCCAATAACAATACGCCAGGATAAACAGGGTATTCGGGAAAGTGCCCCTGAAAGCAAGGCTCATTCACAGTGACATTTTTCAGTACTTCAACTGAGGCGCCAGGCTCTAGCGACAGAACTCTATCTACCAATAAAAAGGGAAAACGATGCGGTAATAGCTCCATTACCTTATGAATATTCATATATGTACTCACCCTTATATTAGCTTTTTTTATCCAAACGTTTTTCTAATTGTTTAATACGCTTAGCCATAGCATCAAGCTGCTTAAAGCGTACCGCATTTTTGCGCCAATTTTTAATATCATCCATCGGCAAGCTACCTGCATAGGCACCTGCTTTTTTGATGCTATTGGTTACTAGTGTATCCACTGCTAGATGTGTGCCTGAGGCAATATCTAAATGGCCAACCACTTTAGATATACCTGCAAAAGTACAGTTCTCACCTATTTTAGTGCTACCGGCGACACCGGACATAGCCGCCATCGCTGTGTTCTCGCCAATACTTACATTGTGTGCTATTTGAATTAGGTTATCCAATATCACACCATCCGCAATCACGGTGTCATCAATCGCTCCACGATCAATGCAAGTGTTAGCACCAATTTCAACATTATTACCAATGATGACGCGGCCAATTTGCGGGATACGCTGCCAGCGGCCTTTTTCATTAGCAAAGCCAAAACCGTCGCTACCGATGACGGCACCCGTTTGTAAAGCAACGTGGTCACCCAATACGCAATGGTGCCCGATACTCACTCTTGCAGAGAGCCAGCACTCCTCGCCAATGACTACGTCCTCTTCGACGACAACTCCCGCTTGCAATACTGTTCCAGTACCAATAACGGCGCCTTCCGCGATACTACATTGAGGACCAACCACAACACCTTCCGCTAAGACTGCAGTGTCAGCAACCCATGCGCTAGGGTGGACACCTGTATAGGCGCTTTTCCTAGGATTTAATAGCTGGGCTACCTTGGCATAAGCCAAATATGGGTTGGGGTGAACTAAAACCGACTGCTCTAATTGCTCGGCAACCTCTTGAGTGGCTATTACTGCGGTAGCAGCAGCGTTTTTAACCAGCTCGATATAGCGTGCTTCATTAATAAAGGTGATCTTGCCAGGCTCGGCCCTCTCTACTGAACAAACTTGATCTACCACCAAGCTAGCGTCACCTTTAACAGTGGCGCCAATGGAATCCGCTAGTTTTTGCAGAGTGAAAATCACGTTTATTTTAACTCTTTGGCAACTTGCTCAGTCAGGTCAATTGCTTCTACGGCATATAGCACCGCTTCATTGTGTACGATCAAATCATAGCTTTCTGCTTTAGCGATCTTGGCAATAGCCTGCAACGCCTTTTTACTAACTTTGTCCAAGGCTTCCTTCTCACGGTACTGGCTTTCTTCTTTAAAACTGCCTTCACGTACTTTCGCTTCAAAAATCTTAGTGCGAATTTCCTTTTCTAATTTTTTGCGCTGACTCTTCCCCATAGTCAGCCCGTCTTTTTCCAGTTTTTGACGCATCTGCGTGACCTGCGCTGACAGTGTGCGTAGCTCGGCTAAAACTGGGGTCAATTCAGCTTCTATTTCACTGCGTAAACGCTGTGAATATGCCGATTTACTGACAACTTGCTGCAAGTTAACAACGCCTATTTTTTCTGCCGAAAATGCAGGGGCTGCAATACAAGTTAAAACACCAAATGAAGCGATAGCTAATAATTTTTTCATACTTCTAATCCTAAATAGTCGATCACACCCTCAATACTAGAGGGCTTGTTTTTAAAAAGAGCCGCCAATCGTAAATTGGAAACGCTGAATATTGTCTACTGATTTAGTCTGCTGTGGTTCTGCATAACTAAATACTAAAGCGCCAATGGGGGTTAACCAGTTGAGCGATATACCTACAGAGCTTCGCAGCTCACTCGCCTCAAACTTATTAATATCTGAGAACACATTGCCAAAATCATAGAACAAACCGAAACGCAGGTTATTGTTATTGCCTGGTGGGGGCAAAATATACTCTAAAGAGCCGGTTACACGCAAATCACCACCATAGGGCGTTAGACGAGAATCAATCGTGCCATCATCACTGGTTAATGTTCTCGAACGAAAGCCGCGAAGAGACCGTATACCACCAGCCGTATATTTTTCATAGGGGGGGAGTTCCTTCTGGCCTTTTCCGTAGCCATCGCCAAAACTAAAGGCGTGCTTAAACAGTAATACAGACCGGCCTATCGCGGGCTTATAGTACTCCGCTGAATAGCTGGTTTTATACAGCTCTAGGTCACTGCCTGGCAAAGAGGCTTCCAGCGACACACTGTGGCGCATACCCTTTTCCGCAAAAATAGTACGATTGCGAGTATCGTAGATATAACCAATAGAGGGGGATAGAGTAGTATATTTTTCACCATCGCCTACAGCACAATTAACACTGTCAGGGTCAACACTAGAGTCACAGCCAAGGGAGTACAGAAAGTTCTTAACTTCATCAGGGGAACCTAGGGTATCAAGTAATTCAGCAACCTCCAAAGTCAGGCCGAACGTCAAACGACTATACTCTGACAACGGTATTCCATAGTTAACCCCCCCACCCAATACATTCAAAATATAGACAGAAGCATTAGTTTCCGATGCATCTGTCTCGCGATAGAAAACATTAAAGCCTCGGCTAATTCCGTCAATCGTATAATAGGGATTTGTATATGAAACAGAAGCTGACTTAGTCACACTACTGCGGTCTAGCTTAAGTGACAGACTATTGCCCGTACCAAACAAGTTATCTTTACTGATCCCGAAGTTAAATAAAACCCCATCTGACTCTGAGAAACCCGCACCTAAATTAATGCTACCGGACAAGCGCTCAGCGACTTTATAAACCAAGTCGACCTGATCATCCGAGCCAGCGACGTCCACAAGGTCAGTATCCACTTCAGCTACATAGCTTAGACGTTGTAAACGAACACGGCCCCGTTCAATTTTCGTAGAGTCATACCACGCTCCTTCCATTTGGCGCATTTCACGGCGCAACACCTCATCAAAGGTATCCGCATTACCTTCAAAGCGAATATTGCGAACGCTATAGCGCTTACCTGGGTCGATATTAAAGCCAAGTACAACCTCCTTAGCCACATCGTCCACATCGGGTATTACATTAACTTTTACTCGTGCGTAGCCCTCTTTACCTAAGCGCTGTTTAATTAGAGTAGTCACTTGTTGAATTTTTTTACGTGAAAAAGCTTCGCCGTCTTGAATAAAAACTAGTTGTTTCATCTCGTCTTCATCAATAACTAGCTTGCCGGCAAGCTTGCTTTCCTTAACAGTAAACAAATCGCCTTCATCTACATTGATATTCACGTAGAGGTCTTTTTTATTAGGGGAGATGGTTACCTGAGTACTAGCAATATTAAACTTCATATAGCCCCGGTCCAGATACCATGACTTCAAGGTTTCCAGGTCGCCTTGTAGCTTTGGCTTAGAATACTTATCTCGACTACTAAAAATGGCCCACCAGCTAGGAATGCCAGTTTTCAGCTCTTCCTCAAGGGTTTCGTCATCAAAAGCCTGGTTACCCACGATATTAATCTGTACAACTTTAGCAGGAAAACCTTCTGCAATTTCTATATCAATAGCGACACGATTATCATCCCAGTCTTCAACCTTCGTTGTCACTTTGACGCCATACTTTCCTTGGCTGTAATATATTCGCTCTAACTCCAGCTCTAGCTTGGCAAGTACATTTTTATTGTAGATACGGCCCTTTTTTAGACCCACTTGATCTAGAGCATCTTCAATATCTTTGGTTTTCAGTAAAACATTACCATCAAATTCAATTTGAGCAATCGCGGGACGCTCCTGCACAACAACAAACAGCTGGCGCCCTTCACGTTGTAATTGCACATCTTTAAACAGGTCTGAACGATACAGGTCTCGCAATAAAACTTTTTGGCCTTGAGCATCTAAATCACCACCCACCTCAAAGTTAAGATAGCTTAAAATGGTTTCTGACTTTATGCGCTTATTACCTTCAACCTTAATTTCATCTACGATGAAAGCCTGCGCAGGAAATAGCGCTAGCGTAATTAGGGCGAGAAATAGATACTGCTGAATTCTCGTCATTCTTATGCAAAGATCCGTGTTAAATCATTATAAAACGCGACGCACATCATTAGGCCCAGCAGGACAATGCCTAGCTGCTGACCTATTAACATGACTCGCTCTGAAACAGCTGAACCTTTAACCAGCTCAACCACATAAAACAATAAGTGACCGCCATCGAGAATGGGGATAGGCAATAGATTTAATACGCCTAGGCTTACGCTAATGACAGCCATAAAGTCGATTAAAAATATTAACCCGATTTGTGCTGTCTCGCCAGCATATTGAGCAATAGACAATGGGCCGCTGATATTTTTCAACGATGCTTGACCGGTAATTAACTTAAACATCACCTTCAGCGTTAATACTGACATATCCCAGGTCTTTTTCGCACCGGCCATGAGTGCATCAAAAAAACCATATTCAGCAATCATACGATACGCATCATAGGGGTCCCCTTCGACCAGGGGACCCGCTCCAATGCGACCTATTTGTTTATTATCATCGTCATTAATTGTTGCAAGCGTCAGCTCTAGCGTTTTTACGGCCTCGCTTTTATCAGAGCGATAGCGAACCACTATATTCTTACCGGGCCTAGCGCGAATCAACTGCACCAAATGATCCCAGTCTTGTACCACAACACCATCAAAAGAGACGATCTGGTCACCTGGTTGCAAGCCGGCAAGCTGTGCCGGCATACCCTCACTAATCGCGCCTAGCACAGCGGGAAAGGCAGGTTGCCAAATACTTAAGCCGATGCGCTTAAGTGCATCACCTTCTTGCTTTAATAAACCATCCTCACCCAGATCAAGTGTTAACTCACGAGGGCGATTATCAGCATCGATAATCGATAACTGCAATGCACCTCCATCAACAGCTTCAGCAACCATAGCTAAACGCAGTGCGGGCCATGTATCAACGCTTTTCCCGTTGACGCCAGTAATAATATCCTTATCCTGCAAACCGGCCTTAAATGCTACAGTCTGCTGTTCTGGGGCGGTAATAACCGGCTTTAAACTCGGTATTCCGACCATAAATACGCAGGAGAAAAAAATGATAGCTAAGGCTAGATTAAACACCGGCCCCGCCGCCACAATCGCGATACGCTTCCATACGTTTTGTCGATTAAAGGCTAGGTGTAGCTCTTCGGGTTTTACCTCCGCTTCACGCTCATCCAGCATTTTTACGTAGCCACCCAAGGGTAAGGCGGCAAGTACGTATTCAGGGCTATCCGCATTAGCCTGATAGCGCAGTAGAGGCTTGCCAAAACCCACTGAAAAACGCAGCACCTTCACGCCTAGCTTACGTGCTACCCAGAAATGTCCAAACTCATGAAAGGCGATTAACACGCCTAGCACAAAGACAAAAGCAGCCGCTTTTTGTAGCAGATCCAACATATTTACAGGCTAATCTTAGTGATATAGCTGCATGCAATTTCACGCGCTGCAGCATCGTCTTGCAAGATAACGTCTAAGTCATCAGCGGGGTGTGCCGCAGTATTGCTCAGCGCGTGGGCAATAGTTTTAGCAATATCAGTAAAACGAATTTGTTTATTCAAAAAAGCCTCAACGGCAACTTCATTAGCTGCATTTAAAATAGCGGTACTTGTGCCTCCCGCTGCATAGGCGTTATACGCCAGCTTCAAACATGGGAATCGCTTGAAATCGGGAGTTTCAAAATTCAACTGTGCGACTTGGAATATATCCAAAGGTTCAACGCCAGCAGCTATTCTTTTTGGCCAAGCCAAGGCATTGGCAATAGGTGTGCGCATATCGGGGTTACCTAACTGCGCCAGCACCGAGCCATCAACATAGCTGACCATGGAGTGAATAATTGATTCGGGGTGCAAAACTACTTGGATTTGCTCAGGTGAGATATTAAATAGCCAACAAGCTTCAATTAACTCCAAACCCTTATTCATCATGGTCGCAGAGTCTATCGATATCTTCTGCCCCATCACCCAATTCGGGTGCTTAACCGCCTGCTCTGATGTCACATCATCTAACTGCTCTAGTGGCAGTTTGCGAAAAGGCCCCCCAGAGGCCGTCAGCAATATTTTGTCTACACCCAAGCTAGGGTAATCCGCATCAGCGGGGGAGTAGTTTCCATCGGTTTCTTTAATAGGCAGGCATTGGAACATGGCGTTATGTTCAGAATCAATCGGCAGCAAGGTCGCATGGTTATCCTTAACCGCATCGATTAACACTTGGCCCGACATCACCAGTGATTCTTTATTCGCCAACAGTATACGTTTACCCGCTTTAGCTGCAGCAAGAGTGGGGAGCAAGCCTGCCGCGCCAACAATCGCAGCCATCACCACATCCACACCCGCACAACTAGAAACATACTCCAAGCCTGCAACTCCAGACTTAACCGTAGTATTCGAGCCCGCAGATTTTAAAGCCGCCTCAAGCTGTTTAGCTGCCGCCGCATCTTGCATTACGGCATAGGTGGGCTGATATTGTTTACACTGCTCTAGCAGCTTATCCACGTTGCGATTAGCCGTTAATGAAAATACTGAATAGTCATCGGTGTGGCGTGATAGAACATCAAGTGTGTTCACTCCAATAGTTCCCGTTGCCCCCAATATGGTGACTGCTTGCTGTTCCCCCATGTGATTCATTTTTTACTCTGTTTTATATATATTATTTAGGCAGGCTGAATAATGCTGATAAGACCAAATAGGAATAAGGGTGCTGCGGCTAATACACTGTCGATGCGGTCTAGTACGCCGCCGTGGCCAGGTAATAAGTTGCTACTATCTTTGATGCCGGCCTGGCGTTTCATCAAGCTTTCGAATAAATCACCAAATACGGAATATATGGCAATCACAGCACACATCAGCACAAATAGAATTTGCTGCTGGCCTTTAAACTCAAACCAGAAGCTCGCCGCTAAACTTAAAGCCACCACGCTGGTTAGGCCACCCAGCATACCTTCGATGGTCTTACCGGGACTAACATTCGGGGCCAGCTTGTTCTTGCCTAGGGACTTGCCAGAAAAATAAGCACCCACATCAGCAAACCAAACGATAAAGAAGGTAAAGACAAAGAACTCAAAGCCATAAGTGCCATAGCTATGCAATTGCACCAGTGCCCACCAAGCGGGTAACAAGGACACCAGCCCCATCATTGACTTAGATAAGCGTACTAGCCCCTTCGAGTGGTCTACTTCTACAGGCTTGTAGCGCAAGATAACCACTGTGATACCTGACCACCAAAGTAAAGCTGTCCATAACAGCCACTGGTCAATTTGTAACTCTTTAGGAAAGCAATAAAGCCCAAACATACCGCCAGCCATTGCGAGATAAAACAGCAATGACTCTAATTTATTCAGCACCGCTAAACGAGTCCACTCCCAGGCAGCAATCATCATTACGCCGCCCAGTACTAGCGCCAAGGCTTCTGTGGGCAAAAAGATAACAGCGGACAAAAAAGTCACCGCCAAAATAAGCCCTGTGATTATACGTTGCTTAAGCATGCTTTTCTTCTACCTGTTCGCCCGTCTTGCCGAAGCGGCGTTGACGTTGATTAAACCATTGTATGGCAGAGCGCAACTGCTGCTCACCAAAATCTGGCCAGAGAGTCTCGCTAAAATGCAACTCAGCATAAGCCAGCTGCCACATCAGAAAGTTACTGACTCGACTTTCATTGCCCGTGCGTATTAATAAATCCGGGTCGGGAAGGTCGGCCAAGCTTAAGTGCTGTGCGATCGCCTTTTCAGTAATATGACGTGGTTCAAGTATGCCATTCTGGACCTTCTTTGCTAGGCTGCGAGCTGCTTGCGTGACATCCCAGCGGCCACCGTAATTCACTGCGATAGAGAGGTTCAAGCCGTCGTTATCCTTGGTTTTATCCGCAGAGTCTTGCATGCGCTGCTGTAACTTATCGCTGAAGGCAGACATATCGCCAATAAAACGCAAACGCACATTGTTTTTGTCCAGGGTCGCCAACTCCTTGGCTAAGGTATTCAAAAACAGCTCCATTAAAGTGCTGACTTCTTCCTCGGGACGCTGCCAGTTTTCGCTGCTAAAGGCAAACAAGGTGAGATTTTTAATTTGATTCGGCTTACACGCTTCGATAACGGCCCGTGCCGCTTTAACGCCTGCATGATGCCCTGCGCTACGCGGCAGCTTGCGCGCCTGCGCCCAACGACCATTGCCATCCATAATGATGGCAATATGCTGAATGCTGTGAGCAATAGGGTCAGTATCTACTGGCATATAAATTACAGGAAGTATTAAACTTCCATCAATTCCTTCTCTTTCACGGCCAGTGCCGCATCAATTTTAGCTACAAAAGTATCTGTAATTTTTTGTACATCAGCCTCTGCACGGCGCTCGTCGTCTTCCGTGATCTCTTTCTCTTTCAACAATTCTTTAAAATCACTGTTGGCATCACGGCGGATATTGCGCACGGCAACCTTGGCGCCCTCTCCCGAATTCTTAACTAACTTAACCATCTCACGACGGCGCTCCTCTGTTAAAGGCGGCAGAGGTATACGCATCAAAGTACCCGCTGTCATTGGGTTTAAACCCAAATCTGACTCCATGATGGCCTTTTCAATAACCTTAACCATCGGCTTTTCCCAAGGCGCCACCGATAGTGTGCGAGCATCATCTACGGTAATATTTGCCACCTGCTTCAATGGGGTCATAGTCCCGTAGTAATCAACTTGGATATGCTCGAGCAAACTAGGGTGTGCACGGCCTGTACGCATACGCTGCAACTCGCCGCCCAAGGATTCAACAGACTTCTGCATGCGCTCTGAGGCGTCTTTTTTAATATCTTCAAGCATTTTTTATTAATCTCTAGTCTTAATCGCGTGTGACGGTAGTGCCAATAGACTCGTCACCCTGCACAACAATTTTCATCAAGTCGCCCTGAGAGCCCATATCAAAGACTTTCAAAGGCATATTATAGTCTCGGCACATAACCAGCGCCGTAGCATCCATTACAGCCAGCTTAGCCTGTAGCGCTTCATCGTAAGTAACACGCTCATATTTAACCGCATCAGGATTTTTAGCTGGATCTGAGTCGTAAACGCCATCTACTTTGGTTGCCTTGATCAGTACATCAGCACAAATTTCTACAGCGCGTAAGCTACCTGCTGAATCTGTAGTAAAGAAAGGATTGCCCGTACCAGCCGCAAAAACCACCACACGGCCCTTCTCTAAATGGCGCATAGCGCGACGACGAATATAGTCTTCACAGACGTCGTGAATTTTAAGCGCTGACATTACACGGCAATTTAGGCCTATTTGCTCGATGGCATCCTGCATAGCCAATGAGTTGATCACCGTGGCCAACATGCCCATATGATCACCCGTCACACGATCCATGCCACCCTCGGCCAAGCCAGCGCCACGGAAGATATTACCGCCACCAATGACGACTGCAACCTCAACTCCCGCATCAATCAACTCTTTGATCTCGCCAGCCACTCGCTGAATAACTTCTGGGTCAATACCGTAAGAGAATGAACCCATCAGAGCTTCGCCGCTCAACTTCAGCAAAACCCTTTTGTACGCAGGTGTAACAGCCATCATAGATCAATACCTTATGCAAAATTTGCGCGATTATAGCCTTCATACAACGGCATATAAAGGGTTGATTTCACTAGTGGTCGGAGCATTTTAAATAGAAAAAAAAGGGGTGCTAAAAGCCCCCCTTTTTTGGTCTTATTTCAGTGTACTAACGAGCTAAGACCCCTTGGCCTGAGCCATTACTTCTTCAGCAAAGTTAGACTCTTCTTTCTCAATGCCTTCGCCAACTTCTAGACGTACAAAGCTCTGTACGCTAGCGCCGGCAGCCTTAATAAGCTTAGCCACTGTTTGATCGGGATCCTTAACGAAAGGCTGTCCAACCAAAGTGATTTCTGCCAAGTACTTGCGAATACGGCCTTCAATCATCTTCATAATGATTTCTTCCGGCTTGCCAGACTGACGTGCTTGGTCGATAAGAATATCTTTTTCCTTGGCCAATAGATCAGCAGGAACATCATCTTCAGCAACACAGACTGGGCGAGAAGCCGCAACATGCATGGCCAAATCTTTAGCAAGAGTCTCGTCACCACCATTCAGGGCAACAGCTACGCCAATACGGCCGCCGTGTGAGTAAGTACCAATCACAGTATCAGCGGTTACGATCTTAAACTGACGAACTTGAATGTTTTCGCCGATACGCGCAACGAGTGCAGCACGTACATCAGCGATGCTTTCGCCGCCGTCTTCTAGCGGAAGTGCGATTAGCGCTTCAACATTAGCAGGACGATCAGCCAAGATACGAGCACCTACCGCATTAATAAATGCGATGAAATCATCATTCTTAGCAACAAAGTCTGTTTCACAGTTAACTTCAACCATTACTGCAGTTTTCTTATCTTCAGTTAGCACCATGCCAACCAGACCTTCAGCTGCCGTACGGCTCGCTTTCTTGTCAGCTTTAGCCATACCGTTTTTACGCATCCACTCAATAGACACTTCGATATCGCCGTTGTTTTCAGTTAGTGCTTTTTTGCACTCCATCATGCCTGCGCCAGTACGGTCGCGTAGGCCTTTAACCATTGCAGCGGTAATTGCCATTACAATAATCCCTCGAATAAGGTTAATACAATTCAAACTACCACCTGCCCCGCAGGGCAAGTGGTCAATCCAAGCTATTACTCAGCAGTTTTAGCTGCTGGCTTTTTAGCAGCAGGCTTCTTCGCCGCTGGCTTCTTTTCTTCAACTTCTACGAAGTCATCAGCAGACTCGGTCGCAGCAGTTGCCACAGAACCCTTGCCTTCAATAATGGCATCAGCAGCAGCTGTAGCATACAACTGAACAGCCTTGATCGCGTCATCATTACCAGGAATGATGTAGTCAACGCCGTCAACCTTGTTATTAGTATCTACAACACCAATAACTGGGATGCCTAGCTTAACTGCTTCAAGTACAGCAATGCTCTCGTAGCCCACGTCAACAACAAACATTGCGTCAGGTAGGCGGCCCATCAATTTAATGCCACCAAGAGTCTTACTTAGCTTCTCGATTTCGCGAGTCACACCCAGCTGCTCTTTCTTGTTAAGACGCTCGTTAGAACCGTCAGCAAACATCGCTTCCAATTCAACTAGACGCTTAATAGACTGCTTTACAGTCTGAAAGTTAGTCAGCATTCCACCCAACCAGCGGTGATCAACATAAGGCTGGCCAGCGCGCTCAGCTTGCTCACGCATAGTGTGCTGTGCAGCACGCTTAGTACCAACAAATAGGATTTTGCCGTTTTTCGAGGCAATCTTAGACACAAAGTTCATTGCATCGTTAAACATTGGCAATGTTTGCTCTAGATCGATGATGTGGATCTTATTGCGAGCACCAAAGATGTACTGACCCATTTTTGGGTTCCAGTAACGCGTTTGGTGGCCAAAGTGTACGCCTGCTTCTAGCATTTCGCGCATAGTTACGTTAGACATTTCTTGCTCCTAATATAGGGTTAAGCCTTCCATACACCCCATTCGAAAACCATTTCACAAAAAATTCAGAGAATTTTTTTGCTACGAGGCACCCATCCAAATGTGACGGTATATGTGCGGATTTAATAAAATTCACACAGAGACTCGCCCTGCGCGGTGCGCTTTATATCATACAAAGCAAACTGTAGCGAGAAAAAGACATAAAAACACAACATATACCCCAATAAAACGGCGATAATTGTGACTTTCACCATATATAGTAGTAAAGCCTTTATCCTTGTGCTTCCCATGCGCTAGAATGGCGGCTTACTTTGATACCACATATATTGAGCGAGCTTTATTCATGGGCGCCATCATTAAAACCCCAGAAGAATTTGAAAAAATGCGCATAGCCGGCCGCCTCGCCGCCGATGTGCTCGTCATGATAGAAGAGCATGTAAAGCCTGGTATTAGCACGGAACAGCTAGACCAGATCTGCCACAAATACATCACCGAAGTACAAGAGGCCATTCCCGCGCCACTCAACTACCACGGGTTCCCCAAGTCCATTTGCACCTCGGTCAACCATGTAGTCTGTCATGGCATTCCAGGCGACAAGGTATTGAAAAAAGGCGACTTCCTTAATATAGATATTACTGTAATCAAAAATGGCTATCATGGCGATACCAGCAAGATGTTCTATGTGGGCGAACCGAAAATCCAGGCCAAGCGTCTTACCGACGTGACACGTGACTCCTTGGTACGCGCGATTAAAATGGTTAAGCCCGGCGTCACCCTAGGCGATATCGGCCACGCTATTCAAAGCTACGCGGAAGCCAATCACTACTCCGTCGTTAAAGATTTCTGTGGCCACGGCATTGGTGTAGGCTTTCACGAAGAGCCCCAAGTCCTTCATTACGGTAAGCCTGGCACCGGCGTCACCCTAGAGGAAGGCATGTGCTTCACTATCGAACCCATGATCAACGCGGGCAAGCACTCCGTTAAAGTACTGCCCGATGGCTGGACTGCGGTGACTAAGGACCGCAGCTTATCCGCACAATTTGAGCACACCCTCGGTGTAACCAAAGACGGCTATGAAGTCTTCACACTGCGCCCCGAAGAAACTGATCTGTAAGTAGTTCACAGGCCGCTTATAGCGGCCTTTTACTTAAAGCCCTAAACAATCAAACGTGCCAGACACCCATGGACTTCAAACTAAACACTGCCATCCCCAGCCTATCCTCATTGCAAGCCTGCCAACAGCAAGAGCAGCCTTTAATGGCTCTGCGCGAGCTGATCAAATTGGGCGACGGCGTTCTCAATGATGCCTTTAAGTCCGGGGCAGATATTTCAGAGCTAGTACACCAGCGCGCCAGCATGATTGACGCCCTGCTAGAGCACTTGTGGGCCGAGCACTTTAACGCAGATAGCCCAGCCATCAGCTTAGTCGCTGTGGGCGGCTATGGACGCGGCGAATTACACCCCCACTCCGATGTCGATATCATGCTACTGATCGACGGTGAGGATACCGGTGTTTATGCGGGGAGCATTGAACGTTTTATCACCTTGCTGTGGGACCTGGGTCTAGACATAGGCCACAGTGTGCGCAGTCTTAAGGACGTGGCCGAAGAGGCCAAAAAAGACGTTACCGTAATCACCAACATCATGGAGGCACGCCTACTGTGTGGCGATGAAAAACTATTCACCGACATGCAGACCATCAGCCAGCAAGAAAGCCTGTGGAGCATTCAGGGCTTTTACAAGGCCAAGCTGGAAGAACAAGAGGGCCGCTACAAGAAGTTTGACGATCACGCCTACCGCCTAGAACCGAATATTAAAGACGGCCCCGGTGGCCTGCGCGACATTCAAAACATCGGCTGGGTCGCTAAGCGCTACTACGGTGTGCGCAGTCTCAAGCAAGTAACCGAGCTGGGTTTCCTCACCGAGCAAGAGTCTACACAATTGTTAGCAGGGCGCGCCCTGCTCTGGAAAATACGCTGGGGCCTGCACCTCTTAGTTGCCCGTGGTGAAAACCGCCTGCAGTTTGATCTACAGCGCCAGTTGGCCGAACTATTTGGCTATAAGGATGACCCAGAGCAACAGAGCTTGGCAGTCGAGCAGTTAATGCGCGACTACTACTTCACAGTTATTCGCCTAGAGCGCTTAAATGAAATGCTGCTACAGATTTTACGCGAAGCAATCTTCCCTGTCGCTCAGCAAAACACTATCGAAATCAACTCACGCTTTGTGATTCGCAATAACTACCTAGAAGTCGTTGATGCGGATACCTTCCAAGACAGTCCATCAGCATTACTCGAAGTATTCCAGTTAATGCAACAGCATCACGAGCTGGACGGTGTCGGTGCACAAACTATTCGCGCGATACGCGAGCACCGCGACCTGATCGACGTAGACTTCCGCAAGAACAAAGCTAACCAAGCAATATTCCTTAATCTAATGAATGCGGACGTCGGCGTAACGCGTGAATTCCGCCGCATGAACCGCTATGGCATATTGGCACGCTATATCCCTGAGTTTGGCAACTTGGTGGGGCGCATGCAGTTTGATATGTTCCATATCTATACGGTCGACCAACATACCATCGCTGTACTTGGCAACTCGCGCTTATTTACGGTACCCGAAGGTAAGCAGCGCTTCCCCAAAGCCACGGAAATTTACCACCGTTTAAAGAAGCCTCAGTTACTGCACCTTGGTGCCCTATTCCACGACATAGGTAAAGGCTGCGGCGGCGACCACTCTGAAATTGGCGAAGGCATCGCTGCACGCTTTTGTGCAGAGCACGACATGAGCCGTGCTGACAGTCAGTTTGTGCAGTGGCTAGTAAAGATGCATTTACAGATGACCATGACCACCCAGCGCATGGACATCAGTGATCCACAGGTGATCCAAGATTTC
>Ga0105356_10000241_pt1 | contig 49432 bp, 49 predicted proteins | sample GOMGulsemesocosm_3_FD_83502 | JGI IMG/M metagenome (GOLD analysis project Ga0105356, IMG submission 83502) | Methane-oxidizing microbial communities from mesocosms in the Gulf of Mexico - GOM9D Gulf of Mexico | ecosystem: Environmental > Aquatic > Marine > Cold seeps | place: Gulf of Mexico...
ACCTAATTGGCGAGAGGGTTCGTCATCTAAATATCTTTTAGCGATGACTATTTTTAAGCTTCTACTGTATTTGGACATGAAGTCCCCCAAAGTTATTTGTCTAACTATTGGGGGTCACTTCATAATCCGCCTTTTTCATCTTCCAACCAACCTCTTCTAATTAAGAGATTAATTAACCACGCACAACTGAAACATCTTCAGCTTGTGGTCCTTTTTGGCCGCGTACAACCATAAACTTAACACGCTGACCTTCAGTCAAAGAACGATGTCCTTGTCCACGAATCGAACGGAAGTGAACAAATACATCTTCACCGTCATCCCAAGTAATAAAACCAAAACCTTTTTTAACATTAAACCACTTAACCATACCGCGCTCACGACCATCATCAACATCGCTTTCTACCACAGTGCCACTTGAACGATTACGACGACGACGAGATGGAACAGCTAAAGCCGCTGCAAACGTAATGGCAAAAAAGATCAACGCCACGATAGTGTAGATAGCACCAACATTAGGAAGAGTAGAAAGACTGCTCGCTAACGTACCTCCTGTTGCTAATTCGATGCTCAGCAATACTTTATTCAAAGCCAATTTTAAAATAAACGGAGCAATTAGTGCGAGCACCAAACTCACAAGAATTTTTCTAATCATAATACCTTTCATGTTCTCTCTCTCTTCGATGCAAATTTTTGTCTGTTTTTCTTTTGCTTAAGACCAAATAAAAGCCATTAGGCCCAGCTATGAAAGCCTAATTCATTACAAAAATCAACACGATAGAAAATCAAAGCGCTTGCAATGCAATTATCGCTACAAATTGATCATTTAATATACAATACTAGTATTTAAAACACGGTATTCCTTTACCCGAAACTGATTGCCTGCAACAATCCAAAAAAATTGATCGAGACCACCATGCCTTCTGAACAAAATAATGCACAGCAACAACAAATAGAGCAACTTGAAACTAAGCTTGCGTATCTAGAACATCACGTCGAACAGCTCAATGATGCTTTGGTTGAACTACAACTCGACAACAAGACGGCAAAAGATGCGCTTAAATATCTTTACCAGCAAGTTCAAAGCATCGGTGGTGGCCAAGGATCGCAAAACACGGGCAACTTCATCGAGCCACCGCCTCCACATTATTGAACAAGTGATCGTTAATAATAACAATACAAACCGCTTCACCATTCAGTAAAGAAGCGTAACTGACGGTGATTAATAGCGTTAAAGCCATTTAACCCAATGTCTTGAGCAGGTAAACTGACCTCGCATTTACATTGGAATTGTTAATATGAATTTAATCACCATGATTAAAAATGGATTATTTCGCTTAAACCAGCGTTTAATTCACACCCTAGTTACGACTAAAATTATTGGTCCCACCGCCAAAGACCTTAATCTCGATAGCAGCAAACCTATCGTCTATGCCCTTCAATACCAATCATTCGGGCAAGAGCTTGTTATTGACAGAGTCATTATTGATGCAGGCCTGCCCAGTATCTCGAATGCTCGAATTGGCGATCAAGAAAAAAGAATCAACCCATTTTTTTCCAGTTACAAACGCGCGGGAGCACCTTTCCGTAAACGTGGCGTACCGTTAGTTTCAAAACGACTCACGCGCTGGATAGATTTTATTAAAGATCAGCCAGAGCAAGATATTCAAATTGTACCCGTCGTCGTTTACTGGGGGCGTAGCCCAGATAAAGAACGCTCATTTGTTAAAATTTGGTCACAGAGCAGCGGTAAACTGGGGGGGCGCTTATCAACGTTATTCGCTGTCATTCTTAATGGTCGTGAAACAGCCATTCGCTTTAGCCCGCCTATCTCTTTGCGACAACTCATTAACGAAGGTAAAGATACGGAAATTACGGCACGAAAATTATCCCGTGTTTTACGTGTTCACTTCCGTCAGGTTAACGCGACCGTACTGGGCCCTGATTTATCACACCGCAGCACGCTAGTGCATCAGATTCCTCGTAAACCCTTGGTACTTGAAGCCATCGAAGAGGAAATGAAAATAAAAAACATCAGTCGTAAAAAAGCCAATACCCTGGCTCTTAAATACGCTGATGAAATAGCGGCCCACATGACTCATGGCGCGATTCGATTCCTCGATGTGGTTCTGACCTGGGTTTGGAATAAAATCTATAACGGCGTCAACGTTTACAATATCGAACGCCTACAAAATACCAACAAAGATAACGAAATCATTTACGTTCCCTGCCACCGCAGTCATATCGATTATTTATTACTGTCTTATGTGCTTTATCATAATGGCTTACAGGTTCCACACATTGCTGCAGGTATAAACCTGAACATGCCGGTTGTCGGCCCAATTTTACGCCGTGGCGGTGCGTTCTTTATGCGTCGTACCTTTAAAGGCAATAAGCTGTACGCCGCTGTATTTGATGAATACCTTCATTCTGTTTTCAGTAATGGTTATTCAACCGAATATTTTGTTGAAGGCGGTCGCAGTCGCACAGGTCGAACATTGAATCCTAAGGCAGGCATGCTGGCGATGACCCTACGCAGCTATTTACGCGACTCACGCAAACCGATTATATTTATGCCGGTTTACGTTGGTTACGAAAAAGTATTCGAATCCAGTAGTTACCAAGGCGAATTAAAAGGTAAAAAGAAGAAGAAAGAAGGCCTTGGCAGTATCTTTTCTTCCATTCGTAGCATGAAGCGTTCATTCGGCAAAGTTCGAGTGACGTTTGGCGATCCGATTAATTTTGATACATTGCTCGATAATGAACAGCCTAACTGGCGCGAGCAAAGAAGCGACAATAACTTTAAGCCTGAGTGGGGACCAAAAGTTGTTAATAAGTTAGCCCTTGAAGTTGCCACGCAGATTAACAACGCAGCCTCTGTCAACCCAATCAACATGGTTGCCATGGGTTTATTAGCAACGCGCCACCTAGCGATGGATGCTCAATTACTCGCAAACCAACTAGACGACTATAAGCGTTTATTACAATCGCTCCCGTATACTGACCTGGTCGAAATCCCTGAAGGCAATGGTAAAGACTGGATTGAGTATGCTGAAAACATGGGTATGCTTTCTATTGCTAAGCACAGTCTTGGCGATATTATTCAAGCGGATGACCATCAGGCAGTTTCGCTTAGCTATTACCGTAATAACGTCTTTCATATTTTTGCCATGCCATCGTTATTGGCAAGCTTTTTTGTTAATAACCGCGAGCATAAGCTGGAAGAAATACAGTCGTTGTGTACGTTTTTATATCCTTTCTTCAAAGCTGAATTGTTTTTACGCTGGGAACTAGAAGAACTCCCTGAAGTGATTACGACTTGGCTTGAGGCATTAACTGGACTTGGGCTTTTAGAGCGCCAAGACGATCTATTTAGCCGCCCTGCTGCGAATTCAAATGAATACGTTAAGCTTTCCGGCATTGCGCATGTTGCTATGCAAACTCAAGAGCGTTATTTCCTAACCTTATCGCTATTGAATAAAGTCGGCAGTGGCCAGATCAATGCCAAAGAACTCGAAGAGCAATCGGCAGTACTGGCGTCACGTATTTCTGTTTTACACGGAATAAGTACACCCGAGTTCTTTGATAAAAACCTTTTCCGCACGCTCATTGAGCAACTAATGGTACAAGGTTTATTAATACCCGACGAAGAAGGTCAGCTGAACTTTGATGAAAGTTTAACGGCAATGACAGGAGAGCTTGAGCGCGTACTGGATGCCAGTTTGCGCCAAAGCATTTTACAAATTACGTGGCAGCAATAGTCGCCAGTTCTATTTTGGCACCTTACGCTTTAACAACTTTCGCTTTGACATAGATGTCAAAGCGATTGGCTTTACCCGCGAGTACATAACTCGGCGCCCTTCCTGCTAACGGAGGCGCCTTCGCGGGCCTTTTCACTACAATGCGACAACGCGCGATCGCATCTGCTTGAGCCCATAATTCATCTTCATCAACATCAGCCCCAACCAAAGAACGAAACAGCTTCATTTCTTTTTTGGCTTCTGCCGTCGCTGTGGTATGAGGGAACATCGGATCTAAATAAACAATATCAGGCTGCGCATAACCGCGCGTCGACCAATTAGCTAACAACTCAATCGAGTTACCTTCTAATAACCTCATACGTGACATTATGTCAGCAATTTCAGCCTCACCCTGAGCACACTGCAATCCGCTCATTAACAACAAATACACTACTGGATGACGCTCAATCAAGGTAACATCACAGCCTAACGTCGCTAAAACAAACGCATCACGACCCAGACCCGCCGTTGCATCCAATACCGTCGGCTTATAAGCACCACTAAGACCCACGGCCTTAGCGATACTCTGCCCATTACCACCGCCATATTTTCGGCGATGCGCACTGGCACCACTGACAAAATCAACCGACACTGGGCCCGGTGCTTTTTTACCGCCCTGCTGCAGACTTAATTGATCACCATCGACAATCAAATACAGACCTGCACTCGCCAGTAATTCCTCACCCACAAGATCAAGCTGCCAACGCTGTGACCAAGTATTTAAATCAATTAGCCCTGTTGGGGAGCGCTGTATGATGCCATCCAGAATTTTCATTAGACGAACCAGATCAACAAGATGGCCCCAAGCAATAATCGATAAATCACGAATGGCGCCATGCCAATGCGATTGATTAATGCTAAGAAGAAGTAAATACACACATAGGCACTGACTGCAGATAACAAGGCAGCCAAGCCTATTGTTGCCCAATCTACCTGCGCTGCCTGCTCAACTAAATCCTTGGTTTTCAATAAGCCCGCGGCAAGAATTAACGGAATCGAAATTAAGAATGAAAAGCGCGCGGCGGCGTCACGCTGAAAGCCTAAAAATAAGGCTGCGGTTATCGTAATACCTGAGCGAGAGGTGCCTGGTATTAACGCCAGTGCTTGGAATAAGCCAATAATCACTGCGGCTAACAAAGTCATCTGTAAAATATTTTTATGTTCATTCGCTTTATGATCCGCAGCAAGCAGTAACACACCAAAGCCAATCGTCGCGTAAGCAATCACTTCACTGGAGCGTAAGTTCGCTTCAATCCAATCGCCATATATTAGCCCCACCAACCCCGCAGGAATGGTCGCAATAACAATGGCCCATGCTAAACGAGCATTATCATTCATCTGCTTAGAAAAGCCTGTCGTTAACCAGCCTTGAGTAATGGCAAATACATCACGACGGAAATAAACAATCACTGCAACCAAGGTCCCTATATGAGTAGCAACATCAAATGCTAAACCTTGATCAGGCCAACCCAACATTTTTGAAGGCAGAATCAAATGAGCCGAACTTGAGATAGGCAGAAATTCGGTAAAACCCTGCAATAACGCCAATACGATAATTTGGATCAAATCCATTGCTTACTACTTCCTAAATGATATGTCTGATAAATACAAAAGCTACCGAGCCATGAGTGGATATTGCTGAAATAAATACCAACACATGAATCAATATGGTTATTGTTTAAGTAAAGAAGGCTGCTCTGCTAATTTTTTCCAAGCGACTGTATCGCGTAGATAAACAGGCTCTTGAAACTCAGCGGCTGTAAAACGGTCGGTATTCCAAGCCGCCATTGCAAGATCCATCATCGATTCAGCCATCGGGTAAGTTTCTTGATGAATACCGTCAAGATCGGCAATACTTTCTGGGAGTTCAGCTGAAAATTGAAATCCATCCCCAACCCCTGTCCATTGCGGCATATCTAATACGCCAAAATCAACCTGATCCGGCTTTCCTAAACTATCGGCAATAACGGCAACCAATCCTTGCTCGGTATTACGATAGGCACCGTAAAACACCTCCCCCATATGAGCATTCATAATGACGAGCATTTGCTGAGTAGAAAGCTGCTTCATACCTTCCCAGGCCAAAGCTTCTAAAGAAGAAATACCGAACAAGCGCGCACCGGTTGCTAAAGATAAACCCTGAGCAACAGAAATAGCGATACGCAAGCCGGTAAAAGATCCAGGACCTTTACCAAACGCTATACCCTCAAGCTCACGCGGCTTAATACCTGCTTGCTGACAAAGATCGTTAATCATCGGCATAATTAGCTGGGCATGCTTGCGGGGCTGCATTTCAGCAGCAGAATAAAGAGTTCCCTTCACACTCAGGGCGACTGAACACCAAGCTGAAGAAGCATCAAGGACTAGAATATTGCTCATTGAATTTACTGACATGAATGAAATCGCCAGCAGTATAGCAAAACAAGCCGCAGAGATAAAAACCCTGAGTAGAAAGGTTACCCATAAGGACTAAAAAACAAAGCAAGCAGGCATAAAAAAGCCCCAGACATCTGAGGCTTGCAGACTAACGCCGACCGACATAAATTAGAACCAAGCCAGAGTTAATCTCTAGCCAAGGTCAATTAAGCCTTTTTAGCCGTTTTCTTCTTAGTCACAGATTTTTTCTTAGCAGCTACCTTCTTCTTAGTCGCCGCTTTCTTTTTAGGCGCTACTTTTTTTGCGACTGGCTTAACAGCTGCTTTTGGCGCCTTTTTAGCGGCTTTCTTTGGCGCTGCTAATGATTTAGCTTTAGCTGCTAGCTTCTTAGCCGCTGCTTTAGCTTTCTTAGTTTCTTTCGTAGTACGTGCTTTAACTTTGGCAGCAACTTGGCGTTCGCGAGTATTAGTCCACGTTTTTTCAAAGTCAGCTAACGCTTTCTTCAAATCAGCTTCAGTCTTAGCCTGTAAAGATGCTTCAAACTCAGTAACAACCGCTTTCGCCTTCGCTTCAACTTCTGCTGTCTTTGCTTGAATTTCAGCTACTTTCAAGGCAACTTTAGCATCACGTAACTTGGCTTTAACCGGTGCCAGCTTAACTTTTTCTGCACGTACCTTATTACCGGCAGTAGCAGCAGCCCGTTTTAGCGCAGCCGTTGCTTTTGGTTTACCAGCTTTCGTCTTTGCTTCCGCTTGCTTTTTCGCTGCAACGGCCACTTTTGCCAATTGAGCATCAACAGCACCTGTTACTTTTGCAACAGCGGCTTGTGCTTTAGCGACTGCTGGTGCAATTGCGACAACAGTTTTCTTCGCAACGGTCTTTTTAGCGCCACGTTTTGCCGGGGATTTTTTAGCTGCTACTTTCTTTGCAGGAGCTGCCGCAGGATTCTTTTTAGGTCTGCCCATTATAATTTCCTCAATTAGCCAAGTAAGTTATTCATATTAAAATTAGCACATATATTATTGTGCGGAAGCTGACAGCGTCAATAATAGTGTTTTTAATTACAAAAACCAAAAAAAACGACCTTATTTTGTTAAATAATCAATATATCGATTAAATATTTTTATATTTATTCAATTTTCATCGAATTATTTAAATTACAAAGTGTTAACTATATAAATTAAAATAAATAGGATTTTAATGCAATACGTTGTTTTATTTGAATCGTTACAAGCAGCCAGAATATTGCATTAAGCCTAATGAATATTTATAGCGGAATGATTTACGGTGAAATGATTCATGCAGGAGAAGTTATTCGTTAAAACACGAGCAACTTAAACGGCACATCCTATTTTATTAATGAAATAACTGCAGAAGGGTTATTTAATAGAAGATATGAACAGAACAATAAATAATAAGATAAAAATGAGCAATATCGTGACGCAGATAACGAGCAGGTCGTGAGATATACAGTAAAGATAATCGTAAAATTAACACGAAGACCCATTAGATTGTATATGCCTACTTCGACTTAAAATATAAAGCATAATGTGTTTTTCAAATAACCGCTCGCACCTAACCGATAGAGCCATTCTATTTTTCAGATCCGGTGCTCCTCCCCACATTTGGTTGAGCAAAAAAAAAGACCCTTACGGGTCTTTTATATTTATTCTGTTTATCCGTTAAGGATTATCTAGAATAATCAAGCACCTATAGATGCCATCAACTTAGCAGTAATTTCTTCTAAGCTACCAACACCCGGTACATGCACATAACGAGTAGTAGGATTTTCAGCCTCAAACTGCTTATAAAAAGCAACCAAAGGTTTAGTTTGATCATGGTAAATGCCTAAGCGCTTACGAACTGTCTCTTCTGAATCATCAGCGCGCTGAATAAGATCTTCACCGCTTTCATCATCTTTACCGGCCACTTTAGGTGGATTGTAAATAACGTGATAGATACGTCCTGATTCAGCATGAACACGACGCCCACTTAAACGACCGACAATTTCTTCGTCATCGACATCAATTTCAATCACATAATCAATGTCAACACCGGCAGAAACCATCGCTTCAGCTTGTGGAATTGTGCGAGGAAAACCATCAAATAAGAAACCGTTAGCACAATCACTTTCAGTAATACGCTCTTTTACCAAAGCAATAATAGTATCGTCAGATACTAAACCGCCTGATGCCATAAGATCTTTAACCTGCAAACCCAACGGAGATTCTGCTTTCACAGCTGCGCGAAGCATATCACCGGTTGAGATTTGTGGAATACTGTACTTTTCACAAATAAATTGAGCTTGTGTACCTTTACCTGCACCTGGGGCGCCCAATAAGATTACGCGCATGCGCACTCTCCTCATGATTCTGAAATCGATGTCGAGCCTAGCTGTATAAAAAACAACCAGACCATAAAAAAAATAGGCCTAACTCTACTCCGCTAGCCGTTAATAATCAAGAAATTAGCCTGTATTACGCATACCTGCGGCAATCCCCGCCATTGAAACCATCAATGCACGCTCAACTTCCGGATCGTGCTCCTCGGTACGCGCTCGCTGTAAAAGCTCAGCTTGTAGATAGTGCAACGGATCAGTGTAAGTGCCTCTCACCTGCATAATCTGTGACTGAGCCTGATCATCATTTTTCGGCTTGATGACTCTAAGAGAATCATTAATGGTGGATAATCGTTGACGTAACTGACGGCCAATACCCTGCAGCTCCGCGGTGACTAATTGCTGATCATAATAATGGGCAATATCAATATCCGTTTTGCCGATAATCATATCCAGCATATCAATATACGTCGCAAAAAATGGCCACTGCTGATACATATCTTGCAGCAATACCATTGTCTTTTTATCGCTTTGACTGGTCTGAGCTAAAGCCTCGTCCGCGCCCAGCCAGGCAGGCACCATCATTCGAATTTGCATCCAGGCAAAAATCCAAGGTATCGCCCGCAGCGATTCAATACCGCCACTGCCTTTTCTGCGCGCTGGGCGACTGCCCAGCGCCAGCTTACCCAATTCCTGCTCTGGGGTTGCTGACCTGAAATACGCCACAAAGTCTTTATCCTCTCGCACCATCGCACGATAAGACGCCACACTCTGCTGAGCCATAGACTCCATTAATTGACGCCATTCATTTTCGGCGGCTTTCGGTGGCAATAAGGTCGCTTCCAATACCGCGGCTAAATATATTTTCAAACTGCGTAATGCCACCGCTGGAAAGCCAAATTTGAAGCGTATCATTTCACCCTGTTCAGTAACTCGCAAACGTCCTTTAACGGATCCTGGAGGTTGCGCCAAGATTGCACGCTGCGCAGGGCCGCCGCCACGACCAACGGTGCCACCACGACCGTGAAATAACGTGAGCTCGACGCCATGGCTCTGCGCGCAATCAACCAACTCTTCTTGGGTTTTATATTGCGCCCAAGCGGCGGCCATATTACCCGCGTCTTTAGCGGAATCTGAATAGCCGATCATAACTTGCTGGCTTGACCCACAATATTTCTTATACCAAGGCAAGGAGAACAGTTTATCCATTCGCTCACTGGCAAACTGTAAATCTTCTAAGGTTTCAAAGAGCGGCACGATCGGTAAGCGACGCTCGACGCCACAAGCTTTCAAAAGCAGCGCGACCGATAAAATATCGGAGGGTTCACTGGCCATCGAAATAATGTAATTGCCAATGCCCTTCTCTCCCTGCTCAGCAATAACCTGCATTGTTTTCAGGACTTCATTGCATTCATTACTGGGTTGCCAATATTCCTCTTCCATTTCTTTATCTGCTGACAGCTCACAGGCTTCTGCTTCCGGAGGCAGTAACGGACGTTTGCTGTGCAATTCTTTTAATAAAAATATTTGCTTTTGCTCTTCATCCCAGTTGAGATAATCACCCAGCTGATAATAATCACATAACTCAGCAACGACTTGGCTATGACGATCAGACTCTTGACGTATATCCAACCGCGTTAAGGTTAATCCAAAGCAAGAAAGGCGGCGAATAACATCAAGTAAATCACCCTTTGCAATGCCTTCCATTCCGGTTTCACATAACGAGGCATAACACAGCATTAACGGCTCAAACAGGGTTTCTAATTCTGAAATATGCGGCAAGCTACTGTGCGTTTTTAAGCGTGCACTTTCGCCAGCCCACGTTTTCGTTTGCTGCAGCTTTTTCTTCAGTTGATTTAAGCATTCCCGATAGGGCTCGTTACAATCCCCGACCCACGCTTTTAATTCAGCAGACGCCTGCACCATCGATAACTGACTGCTTAAGTTGGCTAAGTCGCGCAAATAAAGATCGGCAGCCATCCAGCGGGCAAGATAAAGCACCTCCCCCGTCACATTCGCAGTGACATTAGGGTTACCATCGCGATCGCCGCCCATCCAAGAAGCAAAGTGAATGGGGCACACATCCAAGGGTAATGATTTTTCACCCTGAAGCTGAAGCTTATCATCCAGCTCACGCATCAGATTTGGAATCGCTTGCCACAATGAGTTTTCAATCACTGCAAAACCCCATTTAGCCTCTTCCACGGCGCTGGGTCTTTGTTTGCGAATTTCATCTGAACGCCAAATTTCAGTAATTAAATTATTCAGTTGTTGGTTATATTCGTTGCGTTTGGGGTGATCGTCACGGATATCATCCAAGACTTGTAATACTTCAACAATTTCATCGTATTTTTTAATTAAGGTACGGCGAATAATTTCAGTAGGATGCGCGGTTAATACCAGTTCAATATCTAGATTACACAGCTCTTTATTGAGCTTCGCACTCTTAACCTGGTCAACTACCGCAGCAAAGACATCATCTAACATCGTCTCCACGCTATCGTCATCCGCATCTTGGCGACGCCAACTTAGGGTATGTTGTTGCTCTGCGATATTGGCAAGATTTAAGAATTGACTAAAGCCCCGTGCAACAGGCACTAATTCATTATCTTTGAGGCCTTTTAATAAAGCGATTAATTCTGCTTTATCTTCTGGACTGCCGTTATGAGCCCGCTTCGAAAGATTACGAATATTTTCAATTAACTCGAAAATATCATTACCACAATCATCAGCAATCGTTTGCCCTAACAACTGCCCCAAATTACGCACTTTATCTCGCAATAATGGATCCAAACCTGACATATCAATTCCCTCGTTATGACGCTGTTGGCTAAGCATAAAACACCTTCGATCATACCACTGCTTTAACCGGTAATTGTCCACATTCAAAGTATCACGGTATCACTACCGAGCTGATTACATCTCTTTAAAATAGTGCCTTCTTTAACTTATACAATAATTTAGTAACACTTTGTTATTACTAAACATAAGTTAAGGTTTAGCGTCTAAACTTAACTTTATCACGGCATAAAGAATACAAGGTCTTACTATGAAGCTGAATAAATTAATGAAATATTGGGAAAAAGAATTCTCTGGGCAACTCAACGAGGAGGGGTATCAAATAAAACTGTCTATTGAAGATGCTGCCCGGCTGGAAGCGCTGTGTGAAATGTTTCCCAAGTATCCCCTAGAAAACTTATTACGCGATTTGATCAGCAGTGCATTAACCGAAGTCACCAGCAGCTTCCCTTATGTCGCCGGTAAGGAAGTGGTTGCCCGTGATGAAGAAGGCGATCCTATGTACGCGGATATTGGCCCAACGCCAAAATTTTTAAACTTAACCCGTAAGCACTTAAAGCAAATTCATGAATCACAGAAAGCCTCAGCGCATTAGCCGTGGCTTACTTTATAAGACTCATTCTAGTAAGACTCGTACTATGAGGCATCATTCGCAGCGGCAAGGTCCGCTAGCAGCTGTGGATGAAGCTTCTTCGCCTCATCCCAGGCTTGCTCCATTTCTGCGCTGCTAACTTGATTACTATTAGCCAATTCCAAACTGCGACCTTTATCAGCCAAACTCGCTGCAACCAAGCTATAACGCTCACTAAATCGACGATTCGCCTGTGCCAGTGCTTGTTCAGGATTAATGCCTAAATGACGAGCGACATTCACTGAAGCAAATAATAAATCGCCGACTTCATGATGTAAACGCTCCACATCGGCTTCTTCAATTTCGTCTTCAACTTCCTGCAACTCTTCTCGAACCTTATTCAATACCCCTTGTATTTCAGTCCAATCAAAGCCGCGCATAGAGACCGCTTGCTGAATTTTATCTGCCCGCGTTAAAGCCGGCAGTGACGTTGGAATATCATTTAAGTATGCCACCAGAGCCAGTGTATTAGGACTCTTCAATAACGAGGCTACTGCTGACGATGAACCAGCCTTCAAGGCTTTTTCTTGCTGCTTAATGACTTGCCATTGCGCTTTAATTTCAGCATCAGTTGGACAACTATTGGGGTCTCGCTGAGCCTGTAAGTTTCCGTTAGGAAAAACATGCGGATGACGACGAATGAGCTTAGTGACCAAGACATCTATCACCGACGAGAAATCAAACAACGCTTGCTCATCCCCGAGCTGACTGTAAAAAATCACTTGAAATAATAAGTCTCCAAGTTCCTCTTCTACATGGGGCCAGTCTTGCGATACTATCGCTTCAGCTACTTCATGGGCTTCTTCCAATGTATGAGGGACAATGGAACTGAAGGTTTGCTTAATATCCCAAGGGCAACCGCTCTCAGGATCACGCAAGCGTTGCATTAAGTAGATAAGGTCTGACAGAACGTAAGTTTTAGCCATGACTATTTTATCCATGGTTGCGAGAACGACGCACAGTTAATACATTAGGCAGCTGATTAAGCTTATTAAGAACACGGCCTAATCTCGATAAACTATCGATCTCTACCGTAATCTGCATATTCGCCAAATGATCTTTTTGTTCCGTGCGCGTACTCACGGCCACGACATTAACCCCACTATCAGCCAATACTAAACTGACATCACGTAATAAACCGGTACGATCATAAGCACTAATATCGATATCAACCGGATACATCTGGCTGACTTTCCCACCCCAGCTGACTTCAAGAATCCGCTGCGGCTCTGTCATATCATGATGCATTAGATTTTCACAATCTTGGCGATGCACACTCACCCCACGGCCAAGCGTCACATAACCCGAGATATCATCTCCCGGTACAGGTTTACAACACGGTGCTATCTGAGTCAGTAAATGGCCTACGCCTTGAATCGATATGTCATTATTGCTCGCTACGCTAGGGGTTTTTAATAGCGGTAATTCTTGTTGTTGCGATTGCTTGATATCGGTTTGACGAGAGATATAACTGACGACTTGACCAAGGCGCACATCGCCAGCACCGATGGCGGCAAATAAATCTTCCGCATTTTTCATATTCATCGCTGTCGCGACATCGGATAATGGCAGTCGCTCTAAGTCCAGACGATCCAACTCGCGCATTAGTAGCTGGCGCCCCTCTTCTTGGTTGGTATCTTTCGCTTGTAACTTAAACCAATGCGCTACTTTTGCACGCGCTCGTGCTGTATTGATATAACCTGAATCTTGATTCATCCAATCACGACTGGGGCGAGCTTCTTTACTGGTTAAAATTTCTACCTGCTCACCAGTCTTTAACCTATAGGTTAACGGTACGATGCGGCCATTCACTTTTGCCCCCCGGGTACGGTGGCCAATTTCAGTATGAACACGATAGGCAAAATCAACCGAGGTTGCACTTGGCGGCAAATCAACCACATGCCCTTCTGGAGTAAAGACATAAATACGATCAGGATTAATATCCGAACGTAAGTCGCTCATTAATTCAGGCAAGTCTCCAATTTCTTCATGCCACTCAACAACCTGACGTAGCCAAGCAATTTTTTGTTCGTAAGCCTGATCTTTTCCATTGGTATCAGTGCCTTTGTATTTCCAATGTGCACAGACGCCGAGCTCTGCATCCTCATGCATTTCTTGGGTCCGTATTTGCACCTCCATCCCCTTACCCTCAGGCCCAATCACTGCCGTATGCAAAGACTGATAACCATTTTCTTTCGGGTTGGCAATGTAGTCATCAAACTCATGGGGAATATGTCGCCATAACGAATGAATAATGCCTAAAGCGCCATAACAATCACGTAAGGTAGGCACCAAAACTCGCACAGCGCGCACATCATACACTTGTGAGAATTCAATATTCTTGCGTTTCATTTTTCGGCAAATACTATAAATATGCTTAGCACGACCGTTCACTTCACACTCAATGCCGGCTTCTTCTAATTCTGCGGTTAGCGTCTTAACTACGTCAGCAACATAATCCTGACGCGCTAACCTTTTTTCGTCCAATAAGGTCGCAACTTTTTGATAAGGAAGCGGCTCTAAGTAGCGAAAAGAAACATCTTCTAATTCCCATTTTAAATGCCCAATGCCTAAGCGATGGGCCAATGGCGCATAAATATTAAAAACTTCCCGAGCAACCTTTATTCGCTTTTCTTCAGGTGCATCTTTTACTGCTCGAATGGCGGCGGTTCGTTCCGCTAGCTTAATCAGCGCCACACGCACATCGTCAATCATGGAAACCAGCATTTTACGCAGGTTATCAACTTGAGCTTCGCGCTGGCCTAACACGGCCTCTTCAGAGGTGTTTTGTATCGCGCTTATCGCGGCCATACGCAATACCCCTTCGATTAGGGTCGCGACTTCATCATCAAAATCTTTACGAACTTGGGATAAAGATAAACGCCCTTCTCGCACCGCTCGGTATAAAATAGCGGCTAATATCGACGCTTCATCTAGTTGCAATTCAGCTAGAATCTGGGCCATTTCAAGCCCCATCTGAGCGCTATCAATGGTCCAGAAGGTGCTATTTTCTACCGCATCCTCGGCAATAATTTTAGCAACGACGAGGGCATGACGCAGTTTCTCAGGCTCAAGAATATCCGCTTCAGTGCATATTTTGTCCAACCAGGCATCGACGTTTACTTTACCGTCATGCTTTAAAGGTTGATCATCTCTTACTTTTACCACGAGATGCTCCTTTCTCTTTGGCTTTGCTCTGAGTATTTGCTCGGGTTTTCAACTTGTCGTTCATCAACTTCTTACGGCCCTGAGTACTTTTACTCACGGGCACTAATAACACCATAGTTTCGATATGATGGGTATGAGGGAACATGTCTAGAATTGTAATTCGTGACACCTCAAAATCATCGCTAAGTGTCTTCAAGTCTCGTGCCAACGTTGCTGGATCGCATGATACATAGACCATACGCTTGGCTTTTCGCTTAATCAACTCACCCATACAGGCACTCGCGCCCGCACGTGGTGGGTCTAATAAGACATAGTCAGGATCAGGCAAATGACTGAGGCTGTCGCTATTCGACAAATCGACCTTGTGCGCAATAAGGCCGCGGTCGCTATCATTCGCGGTGGCATCCATTGCTGTGCTCAACTGCTGTGCGTGCAGCTCAATCGCCCGCACCATTTCATCGCTGACTTCTACCGCATCAACAATGGCATCTTCCGCTAACGGCACTGAAAAATTACCATGGCCAGCAAACAGATCCCAGACATGAGAACCCGGCTCCGGCGCTAGCCAAGCTTTCGCTGCTGCCACCATTAACTGATTAATAGAATTATTCACCTGTATAAAATAATCAGGATGAATGGTCAAGTCATGACCCAGCACATTATGAGTGAGTGGACTGATCACTTCATTCACAGCCTCTAATGGCTGCTCATCGTCGGGACGAATATAGATGTCGATCGCTAATTCCGTCGCCCAACTTTGTAGTCGCAGACGATCGTTTTCAGTGAGTTTTTTCAATACCCGAAATACTAATACCAAACGTTCACTGGCTTGCAGTACTTCAATATGAGTAAAGCGGGCAATGCCCTCAAGCTGAATTAAACGCTCACGCCAAGCCTTCCAGTCCAATGCGGGGTGCTCTACTAATACCGGGCAGACATCGATATTGGTTAAGTTCTTACTGCTGTTTTCACGAAATCCGACAGAGACTTCTTGATTGGTTTTGTTATAACGAATGCCTAAGCGCGCGCGGCGGCGATAATGCCATTGCTGGTCTTCAGCGATAAGAGGGCTATCCCACTGAGCGACTTCGATACCTTGGCGGCTTAGTTCTCGCGCGACTCGCTGCTGTTTAAGCACGACTTGTTGCGGGTAATCTAGGTGTTGTAAATCACAACCACCGCAGCGTTTGTAATGGGGGCAAGCCGGTTCAATACGGTGCTCACTGACTTGCTCAATTGATACTAAGCGGCAAAACCATATTTTACGCTTACGCTCGAGCATTTGTGCGACGACGGTTTCCCCAGGTAAAGCCCCCGGGATAAAATAGATGTCGCGCCCAGAGCGCGCTATGCCGTGTCCATCCGATGCAAGGTCATGCACAGTTAAAGTCAGTGTTTTATTCACGTTGGCCTACAAAATTAAGCGTTTGCGGTTAGATGGGGGCAATTATAATGAATTCAATCGCCCTTACATTTTTTAACATAGCTTATCAGCACACTCGCTTAATAAACGGCCCAGCTCAAGTAACTCATAGCCGCTAAGAAAAAACACCGGTCGATAGATAGCGATCACCACGATCGCAGATAATCGCGACAATTGTGGCATTTTCTACCTGCGCACTCAGTTGCAAGGCACCGGCAACCGAACCACCCGAAGAGACGCCACAAAAAATACCTTCTTTCATCGCCAACGCCTTCATCGTTTGCTCGGCGTCTTGCTGGCTGATATCAATAACCTGATCGACACGACTGGCATCAAAAATGGTAGGCAAGTACTCTTTAGGCCAACGTCGAATACCAGGAATGCTCGCGCCTTCTTGAGGCTGCAAGCCGATAATTTGTATATCTTCACGTTGCTCTTTTAAGAAACGCGATGTCCCCATAATGGTTCCCGTCGTGCCCATAGCACTAACGAAGTGGGTTATCTGGCCCTGTGTTTGCTGCCAGATTTCAGGCCCCGTGGTCTCGAAGTGGGCTAGTGGGTTATCATCGTTACCAAATTGATTGAGTACCTTGCCCTTTGCTTCGGCTTCCATACTCAGCGCCAGGTCTCTTGCGCCTTCCATACCTTGCTCTTTGGTCACTAAAATCAATTCAGCACCGTACGCTAGCATCGCCCAACGACGCTCCATACTTAGGTTATCCGGCATTATCAGAACCATTCGATAGCCTTTAATCGCAGCAACCATCGCTAATGCAATACCGGTATTCCCACTGGTCGCTTCGATGAGCGTATCACCTGGGTGGATATGACCTCTTTGCTCAGCCTTTACAATCATGCTCAACGCGGCACGATCTTTCACTGAACCCGCAGGGTTATTCCCCTCTAGCTTCAACAAAATCGTGTTACTGCTGCCTTCATTTAAGCGCTGTAAGCGAACTAAAGGCGTCTGACCGATGCATGCATCAATAGTTGGGTATACAATGTGGGTCACAAGTGCGTCCTATTGTTAACAAATAATGGCAATAATAATATTACATATAATAAAGCAATGGATTCTAATCCTGATTCTATCTGAATTGTAATATCGATTCGAAATTTACTTATACTCAATCGTTTATTTCGCATTTGTAAAAGTTTCACTAAGACATCGTGTCGATACACCTGACAAAAATAAGAAATATTGTTTAACAATGGATAAAGCATGAAAAACTGGAAATTACAAAATCGAATTCTTGGCTTGGTACTATTACCCGGTCTTATTGTATCGATATTTTTAGGCGGATTTTTCATCATTCAGCGCATGAGTGATCTTGACCTTTTACTGCAAGAGCGAGGCTTAGCCATTGCTAAACAAGCCGCGCCTACCAGTGAATACAGTGTCATATCGGGCAATAACCGACTCCTACAAAACCTCGCCAACAATTTATTAGAAGAGCGCGACATGCGCGCGGCTAGAATCCTGAATAAAGACGGCATCGTATTAGCCCACGCAGGACCCAAGATGATTACCAATTTTATTGGTAATACTCAATTCAAAAACGGCCAACTACAGCTTTCTACCACCAACAGCAGTATCCGTATTCGAGCGCCTATTTTTACCCAGAATATTGATTTAACTGAAGGTATTGCAGAACCGCTCTATCAGCAACAAAACATTGATAACAATTTATTAGGTTGGGTTGAAATTGAGCTATCACTTTCTAATACTCAAATTGCCAAATATCAACACCTAGCAACCAGTATTGCAACGGTACTAGCTACGCTTATTTTATGCCTAATGCTAGCGATTAGAATGAGTCGTAATATATCCAACCCGATCCAAGATATGGTGGACTGTGTTAATGCGATTAGTGATGGCAAAATTGATACTCGAGTCCATGTTAATAGCGGCGATGAATTTCAAACGTTAGCGTCCGGCATTAATGCGATGGCGATTGCGATTCAACGTACAAAAACAGAGCATCAGCAAAACCTTGAACAAGCGACCCATGACATTAGAGAAACGTTAGATGAAATTGAAATTAAAAATATTGAATTAAACATAGCCCGTAAAGAAGCTTTGGAAGTCAGCCGTATAAAATCGGAGTTCTTAACCAATATCAGTCATGAAATCCGCACCCCCTTAAATGGTATTTTAGGCTTCACTCGCATTTTGTTAAAAGACCAAAGTGATCAGCGAAAAACAGACCACTTAAATACCATTGAGAAATCCGCTAACGGCCTGTTGACAATCATTAATGACATTCTCGATTTATCAAAAATTGATGCCGGCAAACTGGTTTTAGAAAGTATTGATTTTAATGTTCGGGAAGTACTCGAAGATGTATTAACCATTAATGCCCCTGAAGCGCATAAAAAATCCCTTGAGCTTGTTAGCTTAATTTATTCAGACGTACCGCAGTTTTTAACCGGTGATCCGCTGCGTATAAAGCAAGTACTCACCAACTTAATCTCTAATGCGATTAAATTTACTCCTCGCGGAAATATTACTGTACGCGTTCTTATCGAAGACGAAAATATTAATCAAGCGAGTGTGAAGTTTGAAATTACGGATACTGGCATTGGTTTAAATGACGAACAAAAAGACAAACTCTTTCGAGCCTTTAGTCAAGCGGACTCCAGTACGACTCGCCAGTATGGCGGTACCGGCTTAGGCCTTGTTATTAGCCAACACTTGGTGAAAGCGATGCAAGGAGATATCGGCGTACAAAGCGCTGAAGGAGAAGGCGCCACCTTTTCTTTTTCTGTCACCTTAAAAAAATCTCGTCAGCAAACCCTGTCAATGCTGGAACTCAAAGGTCAGCAAATACTGATCATGGAATCGTCTTCCAGTACCCGCTTAAGTATTACCCACTTATTAGAACAGTGGCATGTGCGTTATAGCGATACCGATAATAGTGATATTTTGCTGCAATCACTGTTGCGAAAACATCAAAATGGCGACCCCGCTAGTGCGGTCATTATTGGTTTGAGTCGAAAAGAGCTGTACCAAGCTAATACTGCGAAATTATTTAAGCAGGTTAATAGCTATAACATCCCTATCATTGCGTTAGTGAACAGTGCCATTTCAGAAGAACTAGAGTACGCCCAAACACTCGGGGCCTACCAATGCTTGGCAAAGCCACTGCAAGGTAGAAAACTATTCTCTACGTTATGCATGAGCCTAGATATTGAATTAAGCCCAGCGAACAGCAGTCATCAAAACCGCATTCAAATGCCTGCACCCACGATCTTAGCTGTTGATGATAACGAAGCGAATTTAAAACTAGTGACTGTATTATTAGAAGACATGGGTATTAAAGTCATTGCCGCAGATTCTGGTCCACAAGCACTATTAGAGCTTGAGCAGCAGGATATCGATATGATCTTTATGGATATTCAAATGCCGGGCATGAGCGGCCTAGAAGCTACGCAATTAATTCGCCTGAAGAAAACATCTAAAGAGCTGCCGATTATTGCGCTAACCGCACACGCTATTTCCGATGAAAAAGATAAAATTTTAAAAGTGGGTATGAACGACTATCAAACCAAGCCCATTAATAATGACCAATTAATGCAGTGTATTGAGCGCTGGACGGGATTTCATTGTGAGAGCGATAGCCACCCTATACTCGCTAATAAAATCAAACCTTATGCGAAACGAATATTAACCGACGATACTGTCAATTTAGACCCAGCGAAGGAAGATCAAGACACGGACTGCCTAACCTTCGATTCTAAATATGCAATGCGCATGGCGAACAACAAGCTCGACCTCGCCATTGATATGTTTAGTATGCTACTTGAGGGCTTAACCGATGATCTCCCACACATACAGAGTCTGTGGCAAGGACAGCAACAAGAACTGTTGCTTGAAAGCATTCATAAAATTCACGGAGCTACTCGTTATTGTGGCACACCGTGCTTAATGCATACACTAGAACAGCTGGAAACAGGGCTTAAGAATCAACCTCTGGTGGATTGCGAAGTTCTTTATCAACAAGCTATCGAATCGATTATTCGCTTACAACAGTGGGCACAAGAAAATTCATGGCAGGAAAAGTTAAGGACTCAGGTCTCGGAAACAGCTTAAGTGACTTCTAGTAAGTGATTGTGTATCGAGTGATCTCTATTTAGGTTAACACTGCAAAGGCGAGAATCATCTCGCCTTCATCACTCAAACTTAACAGGACCTGATCACCACCCAAAGCATTAGCCCTCACTAAAGCCTCCCCCGAAAGCTCTACCACGGGCTTGCCCAAGCAATCAGAATAAATATTCATTTGTTGAAATCCAATGCCTTTAGCAATACCCGTCCCGAGTGCTTTTGAGATAGCTTCTTTGGCGGCAAAGCGCTTGGCTAAGAAATTAACGCCAAGACCTTTTTCAGCCCAAAGCTGTAATTCCTGGGGCGTTAAAATTCTTTGCGAAAAACGCTCGCCTTGCTTTTCGATAAGCTTAGCAATACGTCTTTGGTCCAGTAAATCGGTGCCTATTCCTTTAGTGATGATTTCATCCATAGTCTTACCTAGTGCACCTTCAGTGATTGTGTTATCAAATACTACGATTGCGCTAATCGGATTAACTCGCGCATTTCTTTAACAGCATCTTTAAGACCAACAAAAACAGCTCGAGCGATAATGCTGTGACCAATATTTAATTCATTGATACCAGGAATCGCCGCGATGGCTTCTACGTTTTGATAATGCAGACCATGTCCAGCGTTAACAATTAAACCTTGCGCAAGCGCGTAAGCAATACCTTCTTTTAATATCTCTAACTCAACCGCTTGCTGCTGACGTGTTTCCGCATCAGCATAAGCGCCGGTATGAATTTCAATCGCCGGCGCACCACAACGAACAGAGGCATCGATTTGGGCTTTATCAGCATCAATAAATAATGAGGCTTCGCTATTAATCGCCGCTAAACGATCACATGCTGCTTTAATCGCCACTTCGTTAGCAACGACATCAAGTCCCCCTTCGGTCGTCAATTCTTCGCGTTTTTCAGGCACTAAACAGCAATGTTCAGGCTTGATCTCTTCTGCCAATTCCAGCATGGCTTCAGTCACAGCCATTTCTAAATTCATGCGTGTATTCAATGTTTCTTTTAATACATACACATCACGGGCTTGAATATGGCGTCGATCTTCTCGCGGATGAATGGTAATACCATCGGCTCCAGCTTCTTCTGCCATTAAAGCCGCCTGAACGGGATCAGGGTAGCGAGTTCCACGCGCTTGTCGCAGCGTTGCTACATGATCAATATTAACACCCAATAAAACCCGTGCTTTAGCCACAATAGCCACCTTTGAAATTATAATTAGCTGAATGAAAAATTTACGTGCTTGCAATTGTATTCATAACGTTTGAAAAAGTGCGCGGCTCATCAGGGGTTTATGCCCTAATAATGGCTGCAAGGCTAGTCTAGCGATTTGTTTGGCAACTTTCCAACTCATTGCATGCTGCCAGTCATTTGCCGCGATGGCTAAAATTGTCTCACCAGAGAAAATCGTACTAGAACGAGCGTTTGGGATATGGAGCCCATAGTTTGCCGCATTGAGTGCTTTGAATCCCGCCGCCGGATCAAAATTATAATATTGTTCTGGCTGAATATCATGACAGTCGGTATCTTGCAGCCAGTTATATTGATAGCCAAGAATGGTTAACAAATGAAATTCAAAACGACGCAAAAAAGGCTCTGATTGCTGGTCACTTTCTAATAGCAATAAGCCCTGTAACGTTTGCTGATAGACGGCAAATAAATCCTGTTGCGGCTCATCCTTCCAGGTTAAACGCATGATCAGTTCATTAAGATAAAAACCGCAATAAAGATTCTTACCTTGCAGGCATTTGCCCCTCAAACGATTACCGCTAAAGAACTCGCCGTCATCTATTTGGAAGTCAGGATAATGTATTTCAACATGCTGGCAATACTTTAAGTCGCCACGACCCGAGAATTGCATCTGATAAGGAATGAAAGGTTGTAATGCAGGTTGTTTTTTACTGACTCGATAAAGTGCTGAAAAACGTCCTTGTTTTTCACACAACAATTCGATTATTTGACTATTTTCTCGATAAGGCTTGCGGTGTAAAACGTAATAGCTCTGTTTTAAATCAGTAGATATTGTCATATTCAACGACACTGCAAGTCACTTCCAAGATAATACGGGGTTAATCTAGACCGTCATAACCAAGACTTTTAAGAGCACGTTCACTATCTGCCCAACCGGATTTCACTTTAACCCAGGTATTCAGCATGACTTTACACTCAAACATCTCTTCCATATCCAAACGTGCATCGCGGCCAATTTGCTTAAGACGACTGCCTTTTTCACCAATAATAATATGCTTTTGGCTTTGACGATCAATCAAGATGGCCGCACTGATAACCAGCAGGCTATCTTCGTAACGGAACTCTTCAATTTCTACAGTCATTGAGTACGGCAATTCGTCACCGAGCTGACGCATGATTTTTTCACGTACCAATTCTGCGGCTAAAAAGCGCGAGCTACGATCGGTAATCTGATCTTCAGGGAAGAGGTGCGCCCCTTGCGAAATAAAGCTGGTAATAATATTTTCTAAGCGATCAACATTATGACCTGTTTTAGCACTCATCGGAACGATATGGGCAAAGTTACCCTTCGCATCCAACTTTTGTAAAGTTGGCAATAAAGCTTCTTTATCCGCTAAGAAATCAACTTTATTTACCGCTAAAATAACCGGGCATTTAACGTACTGCAAAGATTTTAAAACCAACTCATCTTCACTGGTCCACTTCGTGCGGTCGATCATAAAGACAATAACATCAACGTCTTTAACCGCGCTTTGCGCAGCCTTATTCATATAACGGTTCAGTGCTTTATCATGATTTTCATGCATGCCTGGAGTATCAACGTATACCACTTGCACATCATTTTCGGTTTTAATACCCATGATTTTATGTCGAGTCGTTTGCGGCTTACGAGACGTAATACTCAGCTTCTGACCCAAGATATAATTCAACAATGTGGATTTACCCACATTAGGGCGACCAATAATGGCAACATAGCCCGAACGTTCACTCATTTCATTTTCCATCGAATCTATTCCTCACCAAGTTCTAGGCTAATGCCTAATAACTTCAAAGCTTGTGCCGCTGCTTCTTGCTCGGCGATACGTCGGCTGCCACCCTGCCCAACGATTGAATTTTCCAAATCTTTTACTTTGCAACTTACTTTAAATAATTGTTCATGAGCACTGCCTTCAATGCTCAATACATCGTATTTAGGCAAAGGTAATTGCTTAGCTTGTAAATATTCTTGTAAGCGAGTTTTTGGATCTTTTAATGGGTCATCAATGCTTAAAGCCGATAGGCGCGAATCATACCACTGTAAAATTTTATTCTTCACGGTCGCGTTATCTGAATACAGATAAATCGCGCCGATAATCGCTTCAACCGTATCCGCTAGAATCGATTCACGTCGATGACCACCGCTTTTCATCTCTCCGGAACCTAGATGTAAAAAATCACCTAGGCCAAAATCGCGGGCAAGTTCGGCCAGGGTCACCCCTTTCACCATCCGTGCACGCAAACGGCTTAACTTGCCTTCTTTCGCTTCTGGAAACTTTAAAAATAAAGCTTCTGCAATCACAAGGTTCACAATGGAATCGCCTAGAAACTCAAGGCGTTCGTTATTTTTACCACCACAGCTACGATGAGTTAACGCTAACTCAATTAATGACGTATCGGTAAAGGTGTAGTCAATGCGCTGACTTAGCTTTAATAAAGGATTGTTCACGGTTTAGTAACTGTACTCGTGATTAAAAGTTAAGGCGATATCAACATTCGACATCACATGCTCACGACGCTCATACTGCCAAATCAATTTGATTTCGCCTTTATGTTTAGTAATCACCAACTCATTCGTCGGTATACGCAATCGATTAATATCTAAGCGGCTCCGTAGTAACTTGAGCACGTTTTTTTCACTGGTATCTCGATTAATCACTTCAGGTAGATCATCAAGGATGCTCACCAGTAGGCGATCGTCCCAATGCATACCGAAAATGCGGACGACAAAATTGAGTGAAAAACCTAGTAAAACTAAAAAGGCGAGTATCGCGATAAGCGATGCGCCAACCTGCTTAGATTTAGAATATTGTTTAAACATTATTAATCATCCACCTTAAGTACCGCTAAGAAAGCAGACTGTGGAATTTCCACATTACCAATCTGCTTCATGCGTTTTTTACCGTCTTTCTGTTTCTGCAGCAATTTCTTCTTACGGCTAATATCACCACCATAACATTTAGCCGTTACGTTTTTACGCATCGCCTTAATGTTAGTACGAGCAACGACATTCGCCCCCATTGCGGCTTGAATTGCCACGTCGAACATCTGACGAGGAATAAGCTCTTTCATTTTATCCGTTAATGCGCGGCCACGGCTGCGAACATTATCGGTATGCAAAATAACGGCTAGCGCGTCAACGCGTTCGCCGTTAATAAGAATATCCAAACGTGTTAATGACGCCGGAGAAAAATGACTAAAGCTATAATCTAACGAGGCAAATCCACGGCTTACTGATTTTAAGCGATCGAAGAAGTCCATCACAACTTCGGCCATCGGAATTTGATACGTTAAGGAAACTTGATTCCCTACGTACTGCATATCTTTTTGCATGCCGCGTCGACCAACACACAAGGAGATAACATTGCCTAAAAATTCTTGCGGAACGAGAATGCTGACATCAGCAATCGGCTCGTGCATTTCTTCAATCGTGCCTGGATCTGGTAACTTTGACGGGTTATCAATTTCAAAGATTTCCCCTTTACGATTCACTACCTGATAAATTACCGTTGGCGCCGTGGTAATTAAATCAAGATTGTATTCACGCTCTAAGCGCTCTTGAATAATTTCCATGTGCAACATGCCTAAGAAGCCACAACGGAAACCGAAACCTAATGCATCGGAGCTTTCAGGTTCGTAAAATAAAGACGCATCATTCAACGATAATTTAGCGAGGGCATCACGAAAGCTTTCAAAGTCATCAGAGCTAATCGGGAATAGACCGGCATAGACTTGTGGTTTAACTTTTTGGAAACCGGGTAGCGTTGCAACATCTGGAGTCTTAGTATGGGTAATTGTATCCCCCACTGGCGCCCCATGAATGTCTTTAATGCCGGCGACCATATAACCTACTTCGCCCGCTTTTAGTACACCCGTATCTTTGCGTTTAGGAGTAAAGATACCAATACCATCAGCGCCGTGATCACGAGCCGTCGACAGCATACGAATTTTATCGCCCTTGCGTAACGTACCATTTTTAATTCGCACCAATGATACAACCCCTAAGTACGGGTCAAACCAAGAATCAATAATCAACGCTTGTAAAGGACCATCAGGATCGCCATCTGGTGAAGGAATCAACTTAATGATTTCTTCCAAAACACCTTCAACGTTTAGGCCACTCTTGGCTGAGCAGCGAACCGCTTCAGAAGCATCAATACCAATAATCTCTTCGATCTCTGCGGCAACGCGGTCTGGATCGGCTTGTGGCAAATCCATCTTGTTTAATACTGGGACAACTTCTAGGCCCTGTTCAATCGCGGTATAGCAGTTAGCCACCGATTGTGCTTCTACACCCTGAGCGGCATCAACAACTAATAATGCACCTTCACAAGCGGCTAAAGAACGAGATACTTCATAACTAAAGTCTACGTGGCCAGGAGTATCAATAAAATTAAGCTGGTAAGTTTCACCGTCTAGCGCTTTATAATCCAAAGTAACACTTTGCGCTTTAATGGTAATACCGCGCTCACGCTCGATATCCATGGAATCAAGTACCTGAGCCTGCATTTCACGCGCAGACAAGCCTTCACAATGCTGAATAAAACGGTCAGCCAGAGTCGATTTACCATGGTCAATATGGGCGATAATAGAAAAGTTACGAATATGGTTAAGCTTGCTCACCAAAGAATACCTGTCAAAGACAACGATTAAATAGCGCTGGAGTCTACTAGAAATGGGGATGTAAGGCTATGAAGATCGGGTTATCGCCTTATAATTTCTATAATTTAAGAAGGATTACCTGACTTATTCGACCAATCTACTCGTTAGTCAGGCGTAAAGGTATGAACATTGCTGTGCCACGACGTACAACTTGCATCGGTACCGACCGATCTCTAGGCAAAGATTCTACGATACGGTTAAAGTCATCTACTGAACGAATACGTTCACCATATATGATGGAAATCACATCCCCGCGCACGATACCCGCCATTGATCCCGAACCACCATTCGTGACGTTCTGAACAAGCACACCATCGCCATACGATCGCTGCTGCTTTTCACTCAACTTACTCACAACTATTCCCAAACGATTGATTTTATATTCGGGCTTGGTATTTAACTGCCCTGTTTTTCGCAAACCATGGTCGGGAAGCGCGCCTATTTGGAGATAAATAACTTTCATTTTACCATTACGAACGATGTGTAATTTAGCCTTAGTGCCTGGCTTTACACGCCCAACACGATGTGGAAGATCGGTAGACATATCGATCTCTTGATCGTTAAACGCAGTAATAATATCACCACTGATTAATCCGCCTAATTCCGCTGGGCTACCCGGCACTAACTGCGCTACCAGAGCGCCTTTTGCTTGAGTTAAGCCAAAGGACTCTGCCAAATCTTTACTGACTTCTTGAATAACTACCCCTAGCCAGCCGCGACTGACCTTACCTTTTTCTTTTAACTGCTCGACAACATCAATCGCTACACTGATCGGAATCGCAAATGAAACGCCCATAAAGCCACCCGAGCGAGTATAAATTTGAGAATTAATACCAATCACCTCGCCCTTCAAATTAAACAAAGGGCCACCTGAGTTTCCGGGATTAATCGCCACATCTGTTTGAATAAACGGCACATAGCTTTCATTCGGTAAACTACGGCCTTTAGCACTAACAATGCCGGCGGTCACAGAATAATCAAAACCAAAAGGAGAACCGATCGCCAATACCCACTCACCTACTTTCAAGGTATCTGAATTACCCAGCTCGACTTCAGGTAAGCCAGAGGCTTTTACTTTCAGCAGCGCAAGGTCTGCACGTTCATCAGCACCGATTAATTGCGCCGTTAATTCGCGGCGATCACGGAGCCGAACAATGATTTCATCAGCGCCTTGAACAACATGATTATTGGTTAAAATATAGCCATCAGATGAGATAATAAAACCCGATCCCAGTGAGGATTTTTCTTGCTGGGGTTGCGGCCCTTGATTAGGCCCCTGGGGTCCGAAAAATTGACGAAAAATATCCGGCATATCTTTCGGTAAGTTATATTGTTCTGCTAAACCGCCGTATGAATTTGCATGTTTAATCGTTGCAATATTCACCACCGATGGAGAAGCTGATTGTACCAACTCAGTAAAATCAGGTAACGATGATGCTTGGCTCGAAGCACTGAAGAAACTCAGGCTAAATAATAAAATAATAGCAAAGGATGGCATGAATTTATAACTATGGATTGATTTCATCATTATTAAAAGGCTCTCTTCTATGCCAGTTACTATCTAGATATTTATTAATAATAGCGTTTATTTTAGACTTTGAATGATGTTATCAGCATTATGAATGCTCATCGGGGGGAAGCAATGGCGAATAAACTGAGGTTGCCAATGCTGTTTGTTTTTCAGCGACCAATGACGTGCCAACATAAAGCCAAGTAACATCGCTAATACCGAAATAATAATAGAACCTAGCTCCCCCCAAGCAAAATGCCCGACGATCGCGCCAAAGACTAATGCAATTAATGGCGACCCATAGAGCACTAAAGTACTACGGAGAATAGCCCCTTCAGGTAAGCCGACAACGACTTGCTGACCGACCTTAAACTTCTCTGCCGCCTGCAGCGGTAACCAAAGAGTCACTTTACGCCCTAACTGACTCATCGTATGCTGGCCACAACCTGCTTTTGCACTGCAACTACCACAAGCGCTTTGTTGCATACCTTCAACCCAAGCACCGCGGTCCGTTATTGAGGTAATCACTACCTGCTCTTCAATCATATTTCTACGCTCTTCATCGCCGCCAGCTTCAACTCGACTCTCAAGTTAAAGCTCAAATTGAAAAATATTATACGCGATTTCAGCCTAGATTATTGACCTTGAGTCTGGAACTCAACGACACGGGCAAAAGGCAACACACCTTTGTTATCTTCATTCACATCAGAAGAGCGCTGCAAAACATATTCTTGTAACTGCTGTTGAGCACTTTCCAACTGCTGCTGCTCTTCAAGCGATAAGGTAGAAGTGGTTAATTCGCCCTGCTGCGACTGCAGTGAATTCAAGTTCACATCCGCCAAACCTAACCCCTCATTCGGTTCAATAGATTGCACACTTAACAACACAGCTAGAGTCACTGAGGCCGCGACTGCAACAGAGGTTAACGGCTTATACCAAGCACTCGCTTTATCTTTAGTCGTTGAACCCTCAAGAGATTTCAACGCACTCGCATCGACAGCACCACTGGGCGCAAGCTCACCATCTAAAACGCTATTAATGCCCGGAGTCAGATCGATACTATCAAAATCCTCATCTCGCATTAGCGAACCCATTAAGTGATAGTTTTTCCAGCTGTCACTTAATTCATCATCTTTATCTAACTGATTAAGTACTCGTCGAATCTCTAACTCGTCCGCTTCGCCATCCATCAATGCCGATAACGACTCTTTATTTCTATCACTCATTTACATTCTCCAATTTCTTCAATAGCGATTGCTCGTCAATCTCTACTTGCTAGCCACTGCTAAACTAGGCGCCACTAACAAGTTAGGCACTGGCTTCTAGATAAGGTTGCATTTTCTTTTCAATCGCTTCTCGAGCACGAAAAATTCGTGAACGTACAGTTCCAATGGGGCAATCCATCACCTCTGCAATTTCGTCATAACTCATGCCATCGAGCTCTCTTAACGACACTGCAATACGTAATTCTTCGGGTAACTCAGCGATTGCCGCAAAGACCACTTCCTTCAAACGGTCACGCTGTAAAATTCGCTCAGGCGTCGCGTTATCACGAAATGACGTCTCTTCAGAAAAATGCTCTGCATCTTCCGGATCAATACCCTGGGTCGGTGTTTTACGCCCACGACTGACTAAATAGTTCTTTGCCGTATTCACCGCTATTCGATACAACCAGGTATAAAACTGGCTATCACCGCGAAAATTCGGCAGCGCTCGGTAGGCTTTAATAAATGCTTCTTGCGATACGTCTTGGCATTCAGACGTATCAAATACAAAACGCCCTATTAAAGAGAGGATTTTGGGTTGATATTTAATCACCAATAAATCAAACGCCCGCCGATCCCCTTTTTGAACTCGACTAACCAGTTGCTGATCAGTTTGTTGGTTGTCACTCATTCGGTGATCCATTATTGTTGGTTGCTGCAGCGCGAATGCTACGTTGCTCATAACTCATCCTCAGGCACTTACTTAAAAGTTAGCTCAATGGATAAATAGAGTATTGAGACGAATAAAAGTTCCACGTTAATTAATGACAGATTGATATTTTAAATAATAATTAAACCGACCTTGTCTTGGCTCAACGCTAAAATAGATAATCACTGCCATTTAACGGCACATTACATTATAGTGCGAATAATCATGTCATGAACAATCACATAAGTAATCTTAGATGAACAATCATAATGAGTCGTAAGCATACATTTGATGTTTTAATCATCGGCAGCGGCGCTGCTGGCCTGACACTGGGTTTATCCCTGCCGGACCACCTAACCGCCGCTATTGTTAGCAAAGACAGCCTAGATGCTGGCTCTACTCGCTGGGCTCAAGGCGGTGTCGCTGCCGTTCTTGATCAAGAAGACAGCATTGAAGCCCATGTCAGCGATACCCTCATTGCCGGTGCCGGCCTATGCCACGAACCCAGCGTTCGCCATACCATTGCCCATAGTACCGCTGCCATTCAGTGGTTGATTGACCTTGGCGTGCCTTTTGACCAAGGAGAGAATGGCGAGGACTTTCATCTGACCCGCGAAGGTGGCCACAGCGTTCGTCGTATTATTCATGCCGCCGACGCGACTGGCGTCGCAATCTCGAATACCTTACTAAAAGCCGCCAAAGCTAAGGAAAATCTGCACTTATTAACCGATTACATTGCAGTTGATCTTATTACCGGTGAAAAACTCGGTCAAAAAGAACAAGGTTGCTTTGGCGCTTACTTTTTAAATAAAGCCACTGGCGAAGTTGAAGTCATTACCGCCAGCTCTGTGGTATTAGCGACAGGCGGCGCCAGTAAGGCGTACTTATATACCAGTAATCCTGACGGCGCGTCTGGTGATGGTATCGCCATGGCATGGCGAGCGGGCTGTCGTGTTGCCAATATGGAATTCAATCAATTCCATCCGACCTGTCTATATCACCCACAAGCAAAATCCTTTTTGATTACTGAAGCAGTGCGCGGCGAAGGCGGTCATTTGTTATTGCCTAATGGCAAACGCTTTATGCACAAGTTTGATGAGCGCGGTGAATTAGCACCGCGCGATATCGTTGCCCGCGCTATCGATCATGAGATGAAACGCTTAGGTGCTGACTGCTTATATCTAGACATTAGCCATAAAGACAAAGACTTCATCATCACGCATTTCCCAAACATATATGAGCGCTGTTTAGAGCTTGGCATCGACATAACTAAGAGCCCTATTCCCGTCGTCCCGGCGGCGCACTATACCTGTGGTGGCGTAGTAACAGACATGTTCGGCCGTACCGATATCCCAGGCTTATACGCCATTGGCGAAACCGCTCATACCGGTTTACACGGGGCCAACCGCTTAGCCAGCAATTCATTATTAGAGTGTTTAGTATTTGCCCGCCAAGCGGCCATTGATATTGCTAAATCGGTTACCCCTGGTGCTCCTCTACCGGATATTCCTGATTGGGATGATTCGCAAGTAACCGACTCTGATGAAGCCGTTGTCATCGCCCACAACTGGGACGAACTACGTCGTTTCATGTGGGATTACGTCGGCATCGTACGCACGACAAAGCGCTTGGTTCGCGCCAAACATCGAGTGACGCTATTACGTGCAGAAATTCAAGAATTTTACGGCAATTATCGAGTGAGCAATGACCTACTGGAGCTGCGCAACCTAGTTGATGTTGCTGATGTCATCATTCGCTCTGCGCTATTACGCAAAGAAAGCCGTGGCTTACACTACTCACTGGATTATCCGGCAGCACTGCCGCGTGCATTTGATACGGTGTTAACGCCTAAATATCTGAAAGAACTGGGTGAGCTTTAAGCTCATCCTATTTATTCAATCTATCCACCGTTATCAACTGCGCAACATTCATTAACTGCGCAACATTCGCTTCAAGCGTTGAAAGTCTTTAGGCTCTTCAACGCTATCGCGGGCGATCAAGACCGCCTGACCCAGCTGCCAAGGCCAGCGACTAAAATCCATCGATACCCAATCAGCCCATACACGGCTATTCGAAGATAATTCAGCGTATATTTTATCGCCACCAGATCGACGCTGATACCACCAGCATATTTCACTGACATTACCTTCATTATCAGCAATGCCACCATCACACCCCAGACGAATAATGCTATTAGGACTGGTAAGAAATACCTTCATCCGCAGTTCCATCAGAATGCCAACCGACATAATGGTGAACAGTAGCAATTTATAAATATATTCAAGAGGAATGCTGAACAATAGTAATGAGCAGCTTAAAGCAAAGAACACACTAAGAATGATCAACCGTTTAGACGGCTGCAGAAAAATATCGAGGGGGCGGTTCTCATCCATGAGAGTCCTACGTTGAAGCGTTAATTAATTAATCTTTTATTACTAAATCTTAATCTTACCAGCTGTTAAAATCATCTCGACCATGTACGCATGATTAGGATTTTCGGCCACACTATGCTGCATAAACCAACCAAATAAATCAGGATCCTCACACTCGATTAAATCGACAAACTTGGCCTGATCGTCAGTGCTTAACGTTAAAAACATTTCACGGCAAAAAGGTAATAACAATACGTCAAGTTCTAGCATGCCTCGACGGCAATGCCACATGACACGCTTATACTCGATATTTTCACTCACACCGACTCTCCCAATATTGAATCTAGGCATTATACATAAGCCCAAGCACAAGACACAGGAGTGATTTATCGCGTAAAATGCAAATGATCGCGCCAAAGCAATAATTTCGCCGTATTATCGCAATACTAGGACAATACTCATGGTTTCACGCTCTGCACTTGAACACACTGGTCAACTCGACAACTGGGGAGATTATATTCCGCAGCCAAAGGCAGACGCTGCTGCGGCAAGGGATCTGAAAATTTGCTGGCTCAATCAGTTTTCAGCCCTCAAAATTAGTGGTCCAGATGCTGAACGCTTCTTGCAAGGACAGCTCACTTGCAACATCACCGACATTACCACCAGCACTGTCCACTATGGCGCTTGCTGTACGGCTAAAGGGCGTATCGTCGCCAATTTCAATATTAGCTTCGACGGCGACAACTATTGGCTCGTTCTACCCACGACCAGTGCTGATATTCTAGAAAAGCACTTACAGAAATATAAAGTTTTTTTTAAGGCCAGCATAGAAAATTGCCAACAAAGCCATTTAATTCTTGGGCAATGGCATACCGCAGAGGCTAGCACGGCAGAATCAGGGACAGCCATTCATAGCGCAGACCAACACCAGTTAACGCTAACCGATAATCGTAGTTTTATTATCGTAAGCGATAATAGCGCACAAGAATATTCGCTAAGCCCTGCGCTTGACTGGCGCCTCGCCGATATCAACGATGGCATCTATTACGTGGAAGGTGCTCAAATAGAGCAGTGGATTCCTCAGCACATTAACTGGCACCTTATCGACGGCATTAGCTTTAGCAAAGGCTGTTATACCGGCCAAGAAATCATTGCGCGCTTACAGTATTTAGGCAAAGCCAAGAAGGCGCTTTATCACTATCAGGGACTTGCCACAGAAGCCGTAACGGACGAGTCGCGTTCAGCCCAGCAACTGTTTGATGAAAATGGCAAGAATCAGGCTGAAGTTTTAATCCTTCGTAGCCACTCACAGACACAAGGCGCCCTTGATTTATTAGTCGTTACCCACGGCGAAAAACCACTTCAGACTTTGTATTTAACTGAATCTTTGGATTTTCCTCTCACCTTGCAGAACCTGCCCTATACTATTGAAAAGGATGCATAAAAGGTTCATACATTACGATGGCTATTCCACTCGTTCAGCAAGTAAAACAAGACATTATTCAGGCTTTAGAAAATGATACGTTAGTGCTTCCTACCTTGCCGGAGATTGCACTGCAGGTTCGCGATATCGCAGAAGATGTAACCTCCAGCATTTCAGACCTAACGACTATTTTAGGTCGAGATGCGGCACTCAGCGCGCGTATGATTAAAGTGGCCAATAGCCCACTCATCCGTGCCAGCATTCCGGTATCTGACCTTAATACTGCAGTATCTCGTCTTGGCATAGACCTAACCAGCAATCTGGCGATGGGACTGGCGATGGAGCAAATGTTCCAAGCGACCAGCGATATCGTCGATAAGCGCATGCGTGCTTGTTGGTCAAAAAGTGTTGAAATTGCTGCCAGCAGCCAAGTATTAGCGCGCCACTTTACCAATTTACAGCCAGATCAAGCGCTGCTCGCAGGCTTAACTCACCAAATTGGCAAGCTGCCGATTTTAGCCTTTGCTGAAAATAACGACTCTTTGTTGAATGATTCCTTTGCCTTAGGAAAAGTGCTGACTGTATTACACCCATCACTTGGCAGTTACATTTTAAAAATGTGGGATTTTCCTGCTGACTTGGTCTCCGTTTCAAAAAACTACCTTCAATTTGATCGCAAGGTCGATAAGGTCGATTACGTCGATATTGTGCAAGTCGCTACTCTGCAAAGTTATGCTGGAACGGATCACCCTTATACTAAACTCGACTGGACAAAAATATCCTCGTTTGATCGTTTAGGGCTTGACCCAACCACTCTGATTAGTGAAATGGAAGGCATTAGCGAAGAAGTAACTGAAACCCAAGGCGCTCTAGGAGGTTAATGAAGAATGAAGTCCCTTGCAGCCGAAATCATGCGTGCCGTTGAAAGTGGCAGCTTGACCTTACCCACATTGCCAGAAATCGCATTACGTATTCGTAAGTGCGAAAACGACCCCAATCTCGATATTCTCGCGTTAGCCCGTATTATTGAACATGACCCTGCTACCACGGCTCAGCTTTTACGCATCGCCAACAGCCCTTTAGTACGACGAGAAGTGAAAGTCGCTGATTTAAGCAAGGCCATCAGCCTACTCGGCATAAATTACTGCGCTCGAGTAGCGATTAGCTTGTCGACTAAACAGCTATTTAACAGTAAAAATCCTTCTTCAGAAGTAAAGATGAGAGAGATTTGGCAACACAGTTTGAATGTTGCCTGCCACTGCTACGTATTGGCGGATAAAGCGAAGCTAGTCCCTGAAGAAGCTTTTTTAGCGGGTCTATTACATAAGATCGGTGCACTGCCGGTTATTTCTATGGCTGACAAAAAAGACTGCTACTCATTAGAAGAATTAAATAAGACCATCGAAGAAATTCACCCGATGCTTGGTGAGAATATTTTAAGTCATTGGCAATTTCCTCGTTCGATTGCCGACATTCCGCAAAACTATCTAAATCAAAGCCGTCACATGAGCAGTATTGATTTATGCGACCTAGTGAACATTGCCAACAACCAAGCCTGCTCTGAAGATCAGCGCTTACCTTGGAGTGATATCGTTTCGATCCAACGAATAGGCTGGCATAGCAATACGGTTGATGAAGAGTTCAATTTACTCGCGCCGCAAATCGAACTCGCTCATGACATATTTGAATGTTAGAAATTCAAAGACAGTACCGAGGATAAAATAGTCGAAAAAGTCCTATTACAGCGCTTCAAAAGGATGCTCTGTCGCAGGCCAAAGCGGTGTAAGCATTTCTTCAACCCATTCACTCGGCACATTACTCACTGAACGGTGCTGCCATTTAGGTTGAAAGTCTTTATCGACCACCATCGCGCGAATACCTTCAGAAAAATCAGGATGGCGAACAGACTGCAAGGCCAGAATTAACTCCCACTTCACGACTTCTTTTAACGTCATGTTTTGGCCTAACTGTAACTGCCGCGTAATAATATGCGCGGTCGCCGGGCAACCCGCATTAAAGTTATCTCGCCCTTGATTAAACCAAGCATTATTACTGTCTACTGCGTTGATTCTTGCCGCTATATTTTCCAAAGCGAATTTATTATCCGCTAGCGATATAAAGTGTCCTTCTGACATTGCACTAAATAACTGCTCAATGTCTTTTTGATTATCCACCAGCTTAGATTCTGGGAACAGCACTTCTGGAGTTGTGATTTCTGAAGAAGTAGCTTCGCCTTGCTGCTCAAAAGCGCTTAATAATTCTCGTACATATTGATTGTTCATCGCCTTATTTTCTTGCCAAGACTGATGACGTAACTGTTCAATGAGGTTTTTCAATTCACCATTAGGCACGCAGTAATCGACTAAGCCAGCCTGCTTGCAATCAACAGCGTTCATCTGGCTACCGGTGAGTGCCATCCAGTGACCTAAAGGGAATGGCATACGGCTTAAATAATAACTGCCTGCCACATCCGGAAATAAACCGATTCGAATTTCAGGCCAAGCCAGTTTTAAGGTTTCGGTTCCGACTTTGTGACTAGCACCAATAAATAAACCTAATCCTCCACCCATTACAAAACCATGACCCCAAGCGATCAGAGGTTTACCAAAACGGTGAACACGATAATTTTTACTGTATTCACCGGTAAAAAAAGCATCTGCGTATTTAAGGTGCTCATCCCCCTCCACTTGCATACTGTCGTATAGCTGGCGAATGTCGCCACCCGCACAAAAAGCCTTATCGCCAGCACCACACATCACCATCGCGACAATGCCATCATCCGCTTGCCAGCGCGCTAAAATGTCATCAATGAGGTTGACCATATCAAGATCAACCGCGTTCATCGTTTTCGCAGCATTCAACGTCATAATACCAATGCGATGTTTACCATCATGGCTGAGTACTTCTTCGGCTAATACCGCAGCGTCTTTTTTCTGAGCAAGCGCTGCTGATTTAGTTTTTTTACTGACCGGCTTTTTAGGCATGGTAGACTCTTCAACAGACAATATTATTAATTCTCATAGTACATGTTAAGAGGCCACAATTGCAGCTGATATTAACCTTTATCATCCTTAGCATTATCACTCTCACTGCAGTGTTATTGATTATGCTGAGTAAAAACACTCGCAGTGGAAAAATCCGCCAGATTGCCCAAAAAAATAATTGGCAATATCAAGAGTTCATTGATTTTAGCGACGCCATCAAACAGGCTAATTTTGGCATATTAAATTACAGCCAGAATGCCATTTTTCGACACAGTATCCAGGCTGATGATACGCATTATAATTTAGGCTTCAATACCTTTGATTGCCGAGCGATTGAGCCTACTGGCATACATAATAGCAGTATGATTTTATTCAATCTCAAGCTGAATGCTCAGTTTCACAACCTACATCTCTGTATGGATAGGCATAATCAAGAGAGCGATGCTTTTACGGACGTGAGTAAACAGCAGGCGATAAAGAACCAGTATCGATTGCAAAAACTAACCGCGCTGGCAGCTCATCAAATACCCAAAGTATTCGACTCGTGGTACTGCAAACAGAGCAATGAACAGACGGCCAGCGCCTCAAAAATTGACATTTATGCCAATGAACCGGCCAAAGCTTATCGTTTTTTGAACGAGGTATCGGCTGTTGCAGAAAAAGAAACGTCATTAATGAACTGGCTTTTGGCGCATCCGCACCTTCACATAGAAATTAGTAGTGGCATGCTCTTGGTCTATCAAAAAAATCACCTGATTCAGGAAGTTTCGCTTATCGCCGCTATTACCGTAGTAGCGGAACTTGCCAAAATTTTAAGTCAGCCTGAACTAAAACTAGACCTATAGATGCGAATAATAATGAATAATAAACTCAAGCGTAATCAACGATCTACCTTTAATAAACTGGGCAGTACTGCTCTCATTTTCACCAGCCTATTACTCGGGGGCTGTACCGCTAGCCAGCAAGATAGTTTATTTACTGAGGTTATTTCCCTGGCGCGAGATAGCGTCGGCTTAGAGGTTAAAACAGCACCCGCTGGTGATGTAAACCTTACCTACATGGAACGCCAGAGCACCGATATTGCCAATGCCGAGAGCATCATTCTAGTGCATGGTTTTTCGGCTAATAAAGATAATTGGATTCGCTTCACCAAAGCCTTAGATGATAAATATCATGTCATCGCGGTCGATTTAGCTGGGCATGGTGATTCTGAAAAACTGATGACGACGGATTACGATCTGATCAAGCAAGCAGAACGTTTAGATTCGTTCTTAGCAGGCCTTGGCATCAACCGCTTCCACATTGCAGGCAACTCGATGGGCGGAGCGATCAGCGCAATCTACAGCCTTAACCACCCCGAAAAGATTAAAAGTTTAACCCTGATCGACGCAGCGGGCATTGAAGGCGCACAGGTCAGTGAATTTTATCAGGCATTGCAAAAAGGCAATAACCCACTGATTGCTACGGATGAAGAAAGCTTTGAGTATCGCATGAACTTCACCATGAGCCAGCCACCGCTACTGCCTTGGCCTCTACGTCCAGCTCTTTACCGCCAAACCCTTGCTCGAGCCGAGATCAATACAAAAATATTCAGTGATATGCTGACGACGAAACAGCGCTTGATCGAAAACAATTTTCATCAGTCGATACAAGCAACCATTGCTGAACATCAGCTGCCAACGCTCATTATGTGGGGTAAAGAAGATCGCGTATTAGATGTTTCGGCCGCCGCTGCGTTTAAAGAAATAATCCCTAATGCGAGCGTACATATTTTTGAAGGTGTGGGTCATTTACCGATGGTCGAAATTCCGAATGAGAGCGCTGAGGTCTATCAGCAATTTTTATCAACGGTTGAATAACGGCCTGTGAATTGCTGAATTGCTTGAGGTAACGTTAAAAGCCCTATTTGATAATGACTTAGCTTGCAGCAACGCAAATTAAGCCGCTATTAAATAGGGCTCTTGCCCTTTTTTATAATCTTGCTTGTCGTTCCTTTTTTCCTTGCGGATATAAGCCCCCTTTCCTTTCTTCGCTTTAACTATTTGCTGACGATAGACTTTCGATGTCACTAATGCGGCAAGATGATTATGCTTCACCTGCCCACGGCCAGTCTCTATTGAGCTGTTATTACTCATATTCATTCCTCATAATTATTCCTCTGCCTATGAATAATTCAGTATAAGCGGATGTCGATCCGTTTCAATATTAAAACTTCGTATTGAGACTCCAAAAATCAGCTAAAACTCGTACAGCATCCCCCTTAAATAGGCCCTTATGCCCCATTGTGGCGCAAATACGCTGGCTTAACTCCTTTTTCATATATCAGGACAAAACTCATAACATCCCGCTATAACCATACATTAGATAAGTCTATTGTTTGCATCTATGCTCAAGAGATCACTACTGCATAATCTTCTTTCCACTAGGTATTCGCATGAATAAACAGGGCATTAATACGATCATTGTGGATGATTCAAAGTCCATCAGAGTTGTCCTAGAGGCTATTTTAAATCAGCTTGGCGTTAGCAATATCGCCCATTGCAGTACGGGGACCGAAGCCCTAGCTATGATCAATGGCCGCCCAGATTATTACCAACTGCTGTTTGTAGATTTAAACATGCCTGAAATGGATGGTATGGAACTCATACGGCATTTAGGCAATCAAAATTTCAAAGGCAGTATCGTCATCATCTCAGGCATGGAGATTAGAGTGATCAACCTTGCATCCGAAATTGCCCGCCAAAACAAAGTCCATTTACTCGGTAATATTGTTAAGCCCATTAGTGCCCATGAATTACAGCACACTCTCACTAAGTTCCATTATTTTAATGAACACATAGGTAAATCCCAAATACCCCTGAGTAAAACAGAACTTGAATTGGCTATTAGCGAACAACGTATCATCCCGTATTACCAACCTAAAATTGATAGTCATACCAACCAAGTTCACAGCATTGAGGTATTAGCCCGTATTGATAACCCTGGGCACGGTGATAGCATTCTTCCCGTGCGCTTTATTAAATGCGCTGAAGATAATAATTTAATCGATGAGGTTACGTTCCAGCTGCTCGCCAAGTCGATTACAGATTACAAAGAAATGCGAGCCTGTTTTGGCAGTTCACTGACCCTAGCCTTTAACCTTTCACCGCTGCAATTAGACGACCTAGAAACGCCAGAGAAGCTTGATACCTTATTTAGCCAACATGATATTAGCCCGAAACAAGTTGTTATTGAGGTAACTGAAGAATGGGCGCTACAGTCCTCTAACCAGTTAGAGACATTAAATCGTTTACGCATGAAGGAGTATGGTGTATCGCTGGATGATTTTGGTACCGGGTTTACCAATGTGACTCAACTTAGGAACTTGCCCTTTAGTGAAATTAAAATTGATCGTAGCTTTATTACTGACATCCACCAAGATCATTTTTCACAAGTTATCGTTAATACCTTGGTGGATATTACTAAAAAATACAGTTACGAACTTGTCGCTGAAGGTATTGAGACACATGAAGAATATCAATATCTAAAAAGTTTAAATACTAGAATACTGCTGCAAGGTTATCTAATTTCTAAACCTAAACCTAAAAATGAATTAATCCGCTGGTTTCATAATTGGAAGAAAATATCTGATACAGAAATGAAAAATGAAACCGATACTGCCCCAATAAAAAGTAAACACTAGCAACGATCTGCTGCTGATCCTAAGTCACATTTTTTACATTCGAGCTCAAAACCTAACATAGAATGGCGGCCTTCTTCGGTGGTCACCCAGAGTCTATTGACCCAGGGTGGATCATGGCGAACATGCTGAAAGTGAGCACACGCAAGCTCAGCCACCCAATGATTCTCCTCATCTTTATGATAACCTATAATGGCTTGTTTCATACGGTGAAGCACTCTCGAACAATACCGTCGCTCTCGCTAATTAATAATTCTAAGCTCTGCTGTAACTCAATAAAGCTAGGCCTCTTATTCAAGTCAGGCTGCATACAATTAACTGCCAACTTAGATACTATATTGAAGTTATTCTGCTGATGAATATCCGCTGCCTCGATGTCGACTTGAGTTAATACATCCTCTAATAAACAGCCGAGTGCCCGTACTTCGATTTTTGCCATACCATCACGTTGCATTAACGGTAACGAGGCTAAATTCGTGGCAGCACCAAAGTCTCCGAGCAATACTCTCGCCTGATCATTGATCATCGTATTATGCGCATACACATCGCCATGACTAATGCCTTTTTCATGTAAGTGCTTTAACGTGCCGGCAATGGCTAAAACAATTCTACCAACTTGTTCAATACTAAAATGTGTTCCTTCAAGAAAAGTATCTCGAGTGCAGGTTTTTAATGACGGCGGTAAACCCAGATTAAAATATTCTGTTGAGATAAGTTCCATGACAAGACCCAATTTTTCATTTTTGTCAGACTGATCAAGCTGGGCTAATACCTTAATCAAACTTTCATGTTCACCTGCCGTTAAACAGCAATCTAATTCATCTTGAGGATAACCATCACTGGTAATACTGCCCTTGAATATCTTCACCGCAATATTTAGATCCGTGTCTAACAAAGCATCAGGCTGTTTTTTCCATTGAGCGCGGTGAATAAAACCGGAAGCCCCCTCTCCGATTAACTCACCGATTAAAATATCGTCCAGCGCAACCGCCTCAACAGAGGCCGACTTTTCTTCTGTGGAAGCTGATATGTCGCCAGAGAATCGATTAAAGGCATTACCTGAAAAAGCCAGCCAAGCTAATTTTGGCAATTGAAATAACCAGTCAGGCATGGCGGTCAAATCATTAGCCGATAAACGTGCAAGCTCCAAATTTTTACAGGCAGACATGCTCGCGGGTAGCGCCGTTAAACAGTTACCGGCTAAGGCTAATTTCTGTAAGCGATGCAGCTTACCCATAGAATCAGGTAACTGAGCAATTTTGTTGTCGGTTAAAATCAACCAACGAGTATCCAGCGGTAAAACATTCTCCCCAACATAGACCAGTTGATTAGACTTAAAACTGATCATTTCAAGTTTAGGGCAGCGCGCGAGCACCTCAGGTATGGCCGTAAACAGATTATTAGACAGGAACAGAATTCGCATATTAAGCAAGCGATCGAGATCATCCGGTAAGCCCGCTAATTGATTATTGGATAAATCCAGTATCTCTAGGCTTTCTGCCTGCTCAAATACGTGTCGAGGAAACTCAGTTAAGTTATTCGAAATTTGAACTCGGAGAACAGGTTCTGGTGATTGACAATTTTGGGCTAAAATAGACGATGTTGACTGCATAGAAATGATGATTAAAACCTGAACGAATTAAGATGCGAATATAATAGCTCGTCAACCGCCTGAATGCTTCCCCTGATGTAATTTATACAGTAATCGTCTTTATAGCCTGCAATAATACGAATTACCTATAATAATCAAACCTTGCCCTCGATAGTCATTGGCGCAAGCGCTGAAAAGCTTTAGAATTCGGCCATCAGATTTACCTACTAGAGTCCCAATTATGCGCGCTACCCAATTCCTAATCGCCACCGTAAAAGAAACCCCTACGGATGCCGTTGTTATCAGCCACCAGCTGATGCTTCGTGCAGGCATGATTCGTAAACTGGCCTCAGGTTTATACACCTGGTTGCCGCTAGGTTTACGTACTTTGCGCAAGGTTGAAGGGATTGTTCGCGAAGAAATGAATAAGGCCAATGCCCTTGAGGTATTAATGCCTGCGGTGCAGCCTGCTGAGCTATGGCAAGAAACCGGTCGTTGGTTCCAGTATGGCGGTGAATTATTACGCATGAAAGACCGCCACGGCCGTGATTTCTGCGTTGGACCGACCCATGAAGAAGTCATCACTGACTTAGCGCGCAATGAACTGTCTAGCTATAAGCAGCTACCGATCACCTTCTATCAGCTACAGACTAAATTCCGCGATGAGACGCGTCCTCGCTTTGGTGTGATGCGCTCACGTGAGTTCATCATGAAAGATGCTTACTCTTTCCATGCTGACCAAGAATGCTTGGATGTGACTTACGATAAGATGCATACCGCCTATACCAACATTTTCAATCGCTTTGGTTTGGATTTCCGCCCAGTGGATGCCGATTCAGGTTCTATTGGTGGTGCTAAGTCGCACGAATTTCACGTATTAGCCGAATCGGGTGAAGACGATATCGCCTTCTCTGATAGCTCTGATTTTGCCGCTAACGTAGAAATGGCTGAAGCATTAGCGCCTACTGGCGATCGCCCTGCACCTACCGCAGAAATAGCCAATATCGATACCCCAGAGACTCATAGCATCGAAGATGTCTGCAAATTATTAAATGTTGATGCCAAAACCGTGATTAAAACCTTAATCGTTTTAGGCGCTCAGACCGAAAAGCAGATTAAAGCCGAAGAAGCCGCGCCATTAGTCGCGCTGGTTCTTCGTGGTGATCACGAGTTGAATGAAATTAAAGCCGAGAAACTAGCCCAAGTTGCTGAGCCCTTGGCCTTCGCCAGCGAAACTCAGATTCGCGATATTGTCGGTGCAGGCACTGGCTCTCTTGGCCCAATTGGTTTAGCGGATAAAGGCATCGCCGTTATCGTTGATCGCTCAGCCGCTCATTGTGCTGACTTCGTCTGTGGTGCCAACCAAGATGGTCAGCATACAACGGGGGCCAACTGGGAACGTGACGTAGCGATTTCAGAAGTAGCAGACCTACGTAATGTCGTTACGGGCGACCCAAGCCCTTGTGGTCAAGGTAACATCGATATCAAGCGTGGCATTGAAGTTGGCCATATCTTCCAGCTAGGGACTAAGTATTCTGCCGCGTTGAAAGCGTCGGTATTGGATCAAAATGGTAAAGATCGTACGATGACCATGGGTTGTTACGGTATCGGTATCAGCCGCGTTGTGGCTGCTGCAATTGAACAGAATAACGATGATAACGGCATCATCTGGCCAGATGCGATTGCCCCGTTCACATTGGGCATCGTACCTATGGGCGCTCACAAGTCTGAAGCTGTCCGTGAGAAGTCTGAAGCCTTGTATACTGAGCTGACCGGCTTAGGTATCGATGTGTTCTTTGACGATCGCGATAAGAAAACCAGCCCTGGGGTTAAATTTGCCGATATGGAATTGATGGGTTTACCGCATCGTATCGTTATCAGTGACCGCGGCTTAGAAGCGGGCACGATTGAATATAAGAATCGCCGTGAAGCCGATAAGCAAGAAATTGCCGTCGATGACATCGTTACATTCTTAAAAAATGCGATTCAGGCATAAGTGATGTTAAAGCGACTGCACAAGATAAAGCCTTTAAACCTATTGATAGCACTCTTGAGAACACTATCTCAATCACTATTGATACTGGCTTTATCTTCAGTCGTATTCTTTGCTCCAACAACTTACGCTAACAGCACAGCACCTGCTAATAAAGTAGACCAGATATTAAAACAAGCGTTAGCCAATGCCGTCGCTGATGCCGATAGTTTTGATGATAAGTTTGAGGCTGAAGTTTGGCTGGTTGATATGTCTGCGCGGTTAAAGCGTTTTATTAAGAGTCCAGAAAAGCGCTTAAAGCTTTTACGCATGGTTCACCAAGAAGCCACTCGAGCAGATATTTCGCCAGAATTAGTCATCTCTGTGATACATGTTGAAAGTGCCTTTAATCCTTATGCGGTTTCTTATGTCGGCGCTCAGGGTTTAATGCAAGTCATGCCTTTTTGGAAAAAAGAGCTGGGCCGTGGTGACGATAACCTAATAAATTCAGCAACCAATTTGCGTTATGGCTGTACTATTTTAAAACATTATTTGAAACGCGAGAAAGGCGATTGGATTCGAGCGTTAGCCCGCTATAACGGCAGTTTAGGACGCACTAAATATCCGGAAAAAGTAATGAACTTTTGGCAGAAATATTGGTTTGTCGACCATCAATAAGTTCAAGCGCACTAGGCAACTCGGTTCTCCATCATCAACGACACATCCGCTACAATACTTGCCTTTTCATGATCTTCATACATAGACATCAAGCAAGACTCTAAAGCAACTTGGCTTGAGTTCAATGCATTACTCGCAAGGTTCGTTGCCTCCATAGCTTCCATGCCATACACAGCATCACCGTCAGGTGATTCAACCACATAAAGCCAGTTGAATTCATTGGCATAATGCTCTAAGGCACGACGCATGATTTCTTTTTCTGGATCGGCATCCAGTAAATCTCTAAGGCAGCTCGATATGTTACGTTTTTCTGCCTCCGAGAGACTAGGATGTATCGCAACAAATTCAGCAAATGCATCGAATAAATTAATCATGAAATGCCCTCATTTAAAAAATAGAAGCAAATGCTGCAAGACGGGAGTATTATTAGTTTAAGCCATAATTCAAAAATCTTTAGCGAATTTTATCGTATTTTAAGGTTGTTTTTTCATATAATCCCGCGGGTTAAATCATTAGGTTTTAAGGCAAGGCTAGCGATGTATTTTCTAATCAGTTGGCACATTTCATTCCGTCATCGCCCTTTTCGCATCCTCAATTCCCTTATGCAGGCTTGCTAAATTTTGCGGCCCCCACAGAATTTTGATTACTGCACCATCAGGAGATAAGATAATAGATGCGGGCAAGCCTGTAATTCTAGGTTTTTCCCATTCGCTAGGCCACTGAGTCAAAATGGGAAACTTGATCGACATTTTTTCTTTTAATAAAACTAACTCGCCCTGTTCTAGCTCATCAAAGTTAAAGCCCAGTAGTTTAATATCACGATCACCCTGTAAGGCAAAAAACTGATTAAGTTCTGGTATTTCTTGCCAACAAGGTTTACACCATTCAGCCCAAATATTTATTATGCGCCACTGTCCTGACCAATGATTTTTAGGCGCATAATCGCCGTCCACTAATTCTGTTCCTTGGCCTAACAGTCCGGCAATAAATTCATGTTCTAATAACGGCTTACACGCGACCAGAAATAAACAGCTCATTAGCAGTATGCATTTAATTCGGCTAATCATTTTTTGACCTCCGAGCGATACCGCCTTTAGCTTCCTTAACTCGTACTGACGGCGCTAGATAAAACTGCAGAGCGGTTGATGTATTTTTTTTCAAATCACCTTGCTGACGTACCAGCACTTGTTCCAACTCGAATAAATCCAGCGTCGCTACCGATAGGTCAGCATTGATCAATTCAAACCATTTTTTAGGCGCTACATGTTGCAAATAGTCGTATAAAACATACTGACTCAAATCTCGAATTAAAAAATATTGCCCATCCTCTTTTTTAATAATTAATTTTAATGTTTCTAAATAGGTTAAGGTCTTTCGCAAGCTGCCATAACCTATATTTGTGGCTTTATTACGCAACATTGATTGCCTAAAGTCGGACAAAGATACGCCCTCTCCTTTACCTTGCTGAACATACAGCAGGGATAATAAACGCAAACCGAGGGCATCATCGACACTGGCCGACTCATCTTCTTCATTCAAACGTCCAACCCCTAGCAGATACACTATTTCTGCACCCAGCAAAATAACCAGCCAAGAAATATAAAGCCATAATAAAAAAAGCGGAACAGCGGCAAAGGCCCCATAGATTAGCTGGTAAGAAGGAAAGAAGGTGGTCGCTTCGGCAAAAATCTCTTGGCCTATTTCAAAAAACAAGGCAACCACGCCACCACCGATTGCCGCATGTTTTAAAGGCACATTGCAGTTAGGCACCGCCCAATAAATTAAGGTGAACGCTAGGAAACTGCTTAGATAGGGAATAAATAACCCTAAAGCCAAGGTGCCATAAGTGGGCACCCAATCTTCTTTCCACAAGCTAAACGATGCGATATAAGAACTAAAGGCTAGACCGGCACTTAGCATTAAAGGGCCTAAACTCAATATCGCCCAATACAATAGAAAACTTGATAGTCCTTTTCTGCCCTGTTTAAGCTGCCACACTTGGTTAAAGGTATTTTCAATGCTGCGCAGCATCATGAAGGCCGTTAACGCTAATAAAACAATGCCCACAGCGGTTAATTGCTGCGCTTGCTGGGAAAATTGATGCAGGTAACCCATTAGCGCGTCACCGGATGAAGGCACCAGATTCCCTAACATGAGCTGCTCTATATCACTGCGATTTTCTTGTAATGAAGGGATCATCGACAACACGGAATAGGTCACCGTTAGTAAGGGAACCAAAGCAAACAAGGTGGTATAGGTTAACGCTGCGGCATCGGTAGTATGACCCAACGAGTTGAATCGCTTGATCGCAGCAATCATTAGCGCAATGCCTGCTTGTTGTTGTATTTTAATGGAAATTTTCTGAAATATTGCTTTCACGCAAGAGTCCTTCGGTTAAATTCTCAATCAGCTTCACTGTTTGCGGTGAATGATAACGATCTTTTCGCTACAATGCTGCTATTAGCCCCTTTTAAACATTAGCATGAGCGAATCAATTATGGATGTCACCATCTACCACAACCCGCGTTGTTCTAAATCTCGTCAAACGCTGCAGCTTTTGCAAGAACAAGGCATCGAGCCAACGATTCGCCTGTACCTTGAAGACAGCCCAAGCGCGAAAGAATTGAAAGAGCTGCTCGCTAAGCTCGATATCAGCCCACGCGAACTATTACGCAAAGGCGAAGAGGCTTACAAAGATAATCAACTGAGCAATAAAGAACTAAGCGATGCTGCCTTAATAAAAGCGATGGTTGAATTTCCTAAATTAATTGAACGCCCAATCGTCATTAAAGGCGATCACGCTAAGCTGGGGCGTCCACCCGAGCAAGTATTGGAAATTTTATAATGACCCAAGCAAGCGCCAACCCTTATGTATTAGTGCTTTATTATAGCCGGGGTGGAACGACCGCTAAAATGGCTCAGGCCATTGCTCAAGGTGTCGAGAAAGTCGCAGGCATCGAAGCGCGTCTTCGTACCGTGCCTGCGATCTCTACTAATTGTGAAGCAACAGAAGCCAGCATCCCAAGCGCTGGCGCTGTTTATTGCAACGAAGACGACTTGAAACATTGCTCAGGCTTAGTGATGGGTAGCCCAACCCGCTTTGGTAATATGGCTGCGCCCCTTAAGTACTTTATCGATAGCACGAGTAATCTTTGGCTCACTGGTAAGTTGGTGAATAAACCGGCTGGGGTCTTTACTGCAACATCGAGCTTACACGGCGGCCAAGAAACCACATTAATGTCCATGGCCTTACCGCTAATTCACCATGGTATGGTCTTTTGTGGCATCCCTTATACCGAATCTTCTTTAATCCATACTGAAGCTGGAGGAACCCCTTATGGCGCTTCTCATTGGTCAGGAAGTGACGGCGAGCGCTCTTTATCTGAGCATGAACTTAAATTATGCCAAGCTCAGGGCAAACGCATTGCTACCTTAGGCCTAGCCTTATTAACCGGACTGAAACAATGACAAAACTTCTTATAAGCCGCGCAATATTATTACTCAGTTACCTAGGGTTAATATTCGTCTTGCTGGGCAGCACCCTTGCCAGTGGTGGCGAACATACTGCAGGCACGAGCATTGCTGCACCTATTGTACTGTGGCTATTTAAATGCCTCCCTTTGTTTATTTTCATACCGGGTCTCATCAATGGCAGTCACAAAACAGCCTCCTGGTTGTCTTACGTCACCATGATTTATTTTATCCTTGCGGTATTGCTCATGTTCACTTCCGGCGCGGATATTTGGGGCAGTATGATGTCAATGACCACGTTAGTATTATTCACCGCAACCATGCTCTATACCCGCTGGAAAAAAGAAGAAGAGAAAGCATCATGAAATTAAAAGTTTATTTATCTGGGGAAATACACTCAGATTGGCGTGCTACGATCGCCGCAGGGATTAAGTCTGCGGGCTTAGATATTACAGTTTCTGGCCCCAATACCACACATTCTGCGAGCGATGATTGCGGTGTCGATATTTTAGGAAGCGAAGACAAGCCCTTTTGGAAAGACCACAAAGCCTCTAAAATTAATAGCCTGCGTACTCGTAAGCTGATTACTGACGCTGATATTGTGGTGGTACGCTTTGGTGATAAATACAAACAGTGGAATGCTGCCTTTGATGCAGGTTATGCCGTTGCACTAGATAAATCATTAATTGTGATGCACAGCCCTGACCTCACGCACCCCTTAAAAGAAGTGGATGCGAGTGCCCAAGCGGTCTGCGAAACACCAGAGCAGGTAGTCGAGATCTTTAAGTACATTATTAGAGACAGCTAAAGTCCTTTGAGCTAGAAACTATTAATCCAGAGACTCTGGAGCTAATGCTTCGTTCAGCACTTAATTTAGTGCTGGAATCTCAGATATAAAAAAAGCGCCTCTGTCTAGCTTTATAAACTCGGCTGCTGCGCTTTTGTTGGGGACAGTCTAATTAAACAAGCCTAACAGTAGGCCAGCTCTAGCGCTCATCTTCCCACTCACCATCGGTGCTTTCATCAGCGACTTCAGTCAAACTCACTTCGCCACATTTCTTACATTTACCTTCAACGATAATGGCACCATTAAGCTCGTATTCTTTTGCTTCAACCATGCCCAAGTCAGCCGCTTGACAAGCGTTACACCAAGTTTGAGTCAAAAATGCTTCTTTATCTTCATCAGTACGATCTTCAAAGTTACGCTCGACAATCTCATCATTGCTTATTTCGTCATTGCTTATATCAGTCATTACTTATTCACTTTTATTTCATTTAGGTATATTTACTCATTCTAACAGATCAAGAGCCTA
>Ga0105356_10000247_pt1 | contig 48843 bp, 29 predicted proteins | sample GOMGulsemesocosm_3_FD_83502 | JGI IMG/M metagenome (GOLD analysis project Ga0105356, IMG submission 83502) | Methane-oxidizing microbial communities from mesocosms in the Gulf of Mexico - GOM9D Gulf of Mexico | ecosystem: Environmental > Aquatic > Marine > Cold seeps | place: Gulf of Mexico...
AAACCAAAGGCCGAAAGACCAAAGAGAAAAAGAGTTGTAAAGAAAGTTGTTCATAGAGACAAAAAAGAGACTCCGGTTGCTTCTGAACCAAAAGAAGAAGTAAAAGAACCTATTTCTGAAGAAGTAAAAAACACTCCGCAACAAAAGAAGAGACCAGAAGTTAGAAACACTAAATCTAAGACTCCTTCAAAAGTGATAGCTCCAGAAACCGCAAAGGCTCCTGAAGCAACTAAAGACACTGTTTCAGAAGTAAAGAAAGAAGCAACGACTGAGCACAAAAAACCTGTCCATACTAATCAAAGACAGAAAAACAACAATCCAAATCAGAATCCTAACCAGAATAAAAACCGCAACAACCCTCAACAAAAAGAGAAGGTTGCTAAAGGGAATAAGAGTAATACGCGCTATAAAGATCCTGATTTTGAGTTTGACGGAATTATAGAAAGCGAAGGTGTTTTAGAAATGATGCCTGATGGGTATGGTTTCTTACGTTCTTCTGATTACAATTATTTATCATCACCCGATGATATTTACGTTTCTCAATCTCAAATAAAGTTATTTGGTTTAAAAACTGGTGATACTGTAAAAGGAAATGTTCGCCCTCCTAAAGAAGGAGAAAAGTACTTCCCTTTAATTAGAGTTTCAAAAATCAACGGATTAAATCCAAACGTCGTTAGAGACAGGGTCTCTTTTGAACATTTAACGCCATTATTTCCTGAAGAGAAATTCAACTTGGCCGAAAAAGGAAGTTCGTTATCTACAAGAATCATCGATTTGTTTTCTCCTATTGGAAAAGGACAACGTGGTATGATTGTAGCACAACCAAAAACAGGTAAAACAATGCTTTTAAAGGATGTTGCCAATGCTATAGCTGCAAATCATCCAGAAGTATATCAAATCGTTTTATTGATCGATGAAAGACCAGAAGAAGTTACAGATATGCAACGTAGTGTACGTGGAGAAGTAGTTGCTTCTACATTTGATGAGCCTGCAGATAAACATGTACGTGTTGCTAATATTGTATTAGAAAAAGCAAAACGTTTGGTAGAGTGTGGTCATGATGTTGTAATTCTATTAGATTCTATTACTCGTTTAGCAAGAGCTTATAATACAGTTGCACCAGCATCTGGTAAAATATTATCTGGAGGTATTGATGCAAATGCACTACACAAACCAAAACGTTTCTTTGGAGCTGCAAGAAATATTGAGGGCGGTGGTTCTTTAACAATTATTGCAACTGCTTTGACAGAAACTGGTTCTAAAATGGACGAAGTAATATTCGAAGAATTTAAAGGAACTGGGAATATGGAATTACAGTTAGACAGAAATATTTCTAACAGAAGAATTTACCCTGCTATTGACTTGATTAAATCGAGCACTCGTAGAGATGACTTATTGTTAGACGCCAAATCAGTACAAAGAATGTGGGTATTGCGTAAGTATTTAGCAGATATGAATCCTGTAGAAGCAATGGAGTTTATCAACGAGAGAATTAAGTATTCGAAAAACAATGATGAATTCTTAATCTCTATGAACGGATAACTTAGTATCTATAAAAAGTAAAAAACCTCGTTAAATAACGAGGTTTTTTTAGTCCATAATTTAGCGTATAAAAAAAACCGAATCTGAATAGATTCGGTTTTTTAATTTTATAAAGCTCTTTTTAGTTTACACCGTAAAAAGTATTTCTGTTATCTTCTATGTTTGCAGCTTTCTTAATTGCTTCATACATAGCTCCTGTTTGTTGTTTTCTACCATCTGCAATTCTTTTTCTATAAGAATCATAGTTCGGTAAATTTACAGGAAGTTCTCTTTTTGTAACCACAAAAGCAAAAACTCCTTTGTTACCATCAACATTGGTGTACACAGTGTTTTCTTTTGCTGTAGACATAGCACCAACCACTTTAGGCTCAAATCCAACTCCGGCCAACATTGGTGTTAGTAAACTAATTGTAGATGCAGATTTAACCGTTTGGTTGTTTGTTGTTGCAATAGCCTCTAAAGTAGACCCAGCCATTTTAGTATTGATAATTGCAGCTTTCTTTTCATTTACTAAAATAGGTCTTACAATTGGTGCGGCCTTTGCTGCCGACATCAATCCTTTTTCAGTTGTATTAGTCAAAATTGCAACTACATGCCCACCAGGAATATCAAATCTCTTAAAAGAACCTATTTCTGTTTCTGAGTTAAACACCCATGAAACGATACTTCTTTCATTTCCGATTCCAGGAACACTTTCATCCAACGCTTTTAAACCATTACCTACAGAAGAGACCAACCCTTTTTCTTTTACTATATCATCAAATTTCTTTCCGTTAGACAACTCTAAAGAAAAGGTTTCTGCATTTTGAAAAATAGTGTTTTCTGTTTCTTGTGAAGCAACAATTTCTTTAGCATAGGTAGCTAATTTAACCGCAGCTTGCTTGTTTTTGCTTTCGTCTAATCTAATTACTTGGTAACCAAATTTAGATTTTACAACTTTTACAGTTGCTTTTTTACTGAAGAATAAGAAGTCAGCAAAGTCTACATCAAAATTTTGAGAATATGCGATGTCTTTTGTAATCCAACCAATATCTCCTCCTTTATCTTTTGTTCCGTCAGGATTAATTTCACCAGCAATTGCTGCAAATTTCTTTTTACTTCTCCTTACCAATTTAAAGATGCTATCAGCAGATTTTTTTGCTTGCTCTTCTGTTTTGGTTGTAGTTGCATTCGCTGAAACAGAACCAATAAAAGGAATTAAAATATGCGCTCCCTTAACTGAGTCTGGCATTTGAACAACCTCTGTTATTTTAGAAATTTTAAAATGTCCTCTATCTTTATAAGGTCCAAAAACATCTCCTTTATTTCCTTTAAAAACGGCATCAGCAATTGTTACTGAAACTGTATTTTTAAAATTGTATTTTAAATCTAAAGGTAGATCAGAGTCATTATCAATAAAGAACTCTTTTACATTTGTTGTATTCTTTAATCCTTTAGAATTATCTGAATCACTTAACAAAGCAGTAACCTCATTTTTAATGGCTTCTTCATCTTCTGCAGTTGGCAAAATATTAAATCTTACTGTTTTAATATCTCTAGATGCTTCAACTTTAAAATTAGAAGCATGTGCTTTTACATAGGTATTAATTTCAGATTTTTTAATTTTTATTAAACTATCAGAAACTGAAGCGTAAGGAACATATACAAACTGAGAAGTAATCTTAGTGTTGTCGTTTAAATACTGCAATTCGCCCTCTTTCAGCGAAGATCCTAAACCAGCAGTAATTAAATTATTATAGGTAGTATTTTCTAAATTACTTTTAATCTGAGCCATGTAATTAGTCCAAGCATTCCATGTTGCTTTTTGGCTAGAATCGTCTTTTATAGTTGCTAAAAATTCTTTTAACTTCCCTTGGTCAAACAAACCTGCTTCGTTCTGATACGTTGGATCGCTTTTTATTGATGGATTTTCAATAAGAGCATTCCAAACATCAGATTCTCCAACTGTTATACCAGCTTGAGCTAATTGGGTTTGATAAATTTTCTCTCTAACTAAGTTATTCCAAACAGTTTTAGATGCTTGCATATCTGTAATTCTGTTTCCAGCTTGTGCTTTATAAGCCTCTACAGCTTCGCTAAATTCTTTTCTAGAGATTGTTTCATCGCCAATTTCTCCAACAGTATTAACTTTGGTTGAATTGAAAAAATCTTGAATACTTGAAGGATCTAATACAAAAGCGAATAAAGCCAATCCTATTACAAGGATTAGAGCCATTGAGCGCTCTCTAATTTTAGATAAAATTGCCATACGTTGTTTATTTTATTTACAGTGAGCGAAAATACAATTTCGTATCAAATAATGCAACCGCTAGAGCACAATTATTTAGAGCAATTTTAAGATTAAGAAAACTACCCTTCTTTGTCGGTTCGTTTAAAGCGAATTTCTTCAATTTTAGATGAGCTTACCTTGGTGATTTTTATGGTAAAGTTTTCAATGGCTATTTCTTCACCTAAAATTGGTATGTTCTCTGTATAGTTTATGATATACCCTCCTAATGTTTCGTAAGCTTCTTCTTTAGGAATATCTAATTCGTACTCTTCGTTTAGATAATCCACCTCCAGTCTTGCAGAAAATAAAAATTCATTTTCAGTAATTTTTTCTTCTAACAATTCTTGTGAATCGTGTTCATCTTCAATTTCACCAAACAACTCTTCAACAACATCTTCTATAGTAATCATACCAGATGTACCTCCATATTCGTCTAATACAATGGCAATACTTTTTCTTTTTTTTATTAAACTGTTTAAAACATCATTAATAATCATTGATTCTGGCACAATTTCAATTGGCAATAGTATAGACCGAATTGTTTTTGGCTTTTTAAACAACTCAAAAGCACTTACATACCCAATAATATCGTCTAAAGAGTTTTTATAAACTAAAATTTTTGAATACCCAGAATCAATAAATGTTTGCTTTAAATTGTTTACTTTTTCATGAATTTCTATTGCCATCATTTCTGTTCTTGGCACCATGATCTCTCTGGCTTTCACTTTATGAAATTCTAAAGCGTTTTGAAAAATTTGAATTTCAGAATCAATTTCATCATTAGAATTATTGGTCTCCATTTGTTCTGAGATGTAGTTACCTAACTCTTCTTTACTAAATTCTTTTTGCTCTTCATCTTTATTGGTTTTAAAAAAAACGCGCAATAAAAAATCTGAAATAACGGTAATAACCCAAGAAAAGACTGAAAATGTAACATAGAAAATGTACGCTGGAATCACAAAAAAGCGAAGTGCCTCGTTTGCGTAAATTCTGAAAATTGCTTTGGGTAAAAACTCAGCCGTTATTAAGATTACAATTGTAGAAACAACCGTTTGTACAAATAAAATTGAAAACTCATTCCAAGAATGTACAGGCAAAAAACGGATGATAAAATCACCCATATAGAAACTATAAACAACCAACGCTATATTGTTACCCACAAGCATCGTTGTTATAAATTTAGAAGATCTACTAGTTAGCTTTCTTAAAATCTTAGCAATAAAGCCTTCTTTCTTTTTCTCTAATTCTATATGTAGTTTATTCGCGGAAACAAAAGCGATTTCCATTCCTGAAAAAAAAGCTGAAAGTAAAATTGAAATAACAATGATTGTTATTTGTGTCTCCATTTAAAGTATTAATTCTTATTTCTTGTTTCTACTTTTTTTCTAAAAAATCTTTTTAAGAAAAACACTAAGGTAATAAAAACAGCAAAACCAATCATAAAATATGACTTCTCACGATCATCATTCCATCCAAAAAAAGCTTCAATTAAGAAGATGACTGCAATTAGTAAGTAGCCGTATTGTAAAAATTTCCAAAGTTTGTTCATTCTTTAATCGTTAGTGGTTATAAAATCTCCTGTAATTTTTTTAGCAATATGTTTTGACAAATCTTTTTTAGACTCAAAACCTACTCCATGAATTGTATCTGTTATCGTTGTTAAAACAAATTTCTTCTCTGAATAAAAATAATCAGTATTCTGATCCCAAAACAGCTGGTCGGTTGCTAATTTTGATCGATCCTTATGGTTTATCACAATAACATTTCCTCTTAGTTCAGAAATTTGAGTTTTAGCATACGTAAGAGCATAATCGCCAATGATAGTTGTAGAATCTATTCCATTTGTTTCAAATGTGACAATTTTTATCCCGCTAGGAAACTCATTATAAGGATGTTCTTTTCTATTGCTATAATCTTTTAATAAGGGTGTTATTAATTTAGAAGTTACTCTTCCTGAATCTTTATAAACATGATATGTATTCTTAACAACCCCAATTGGCAGATTTTTAGACGCTAAGAAATCTCTAACTTCATTTGTATTGTTTGAGCAAGAAAAAAGCATTGCGACTAAAATGATAGAAGCAATGCTTTTAATACTATTTTTACTACTGATACTCATGTTATTTTTTAGACACCTTTACGGTTTCACCGATCCAACATTTAATAGTATGTGATGTTCCGGGTGAAATGGTCTGTGTAAACAATAATGTTTTAGACGGCTCTTGAGATTTATAACTCTTGATATATTTTGATGCTTTAATTGCAATACTAGGATCTACAGCAACTGCTCTTCTAGCTTTGTTTAATGCAGCAGTATACACCATTCTTTTTTCGAACTCATTACCTCCGCAATCATTAACACTTGATGCGTATAAACTCGCTATTAACAAATATGCTTTCCCCATACTTGGTTTATTTCTAATCGCTTGTCTCGCATAGTTTCTTGCTTGACTTTTTCTTCCTTTTTTACCAAATAGCTGAGCAATTTTATAAAGATTCTCTGCTTTTTTAAATGCATCTGGTTGTTGTTCAACGGCTTTCTTGTAGTATTCCATTGCTTCAGTCTCTTTCCCTTTTTTATACAAAATTCCTGCAAAAAAGACAGAAGCTTCTGGTGAAGGATCTGCGGCAACATAAGCTTCTACTAATCTCTCATACAACTCTCCATCTGTACACTCTTTAGTATACATTCTAGATACCGCTCTTTTTAACCATTTAGCATTCGCTTTGTTGGCTTCAAAATCTCTGGTATATAAAGGAATCAATCTATCACAAGTAGACAGATCTATAATGATTCTATCTAAACTGGATTCTACAGTTCCCAAAGCTTTTGAGTTAATCGAATAAGCTCTAAATTTACCTTTGTCTTTTCCATTAAGCTCTTCTCCTCTTTCTTTTGTAGCTAACAACGGCTTCAATTTCTTAGAGTAGTCATTCAATTTCATACTCACAGCCTCCAACACATCATCGTACGTGTCAAAAACTTTTTGCGGATTCGTATCTTTATTTCTTTCTGTAACTCCATTAAAAAATTTATAGATATTACGAACCCCCATTTGAGTTGGGTTGATTGAATATGCTTTTTCTAAAAGTTGAAAAATCTCATCGTCAGTACCTAATTTATTTTTCGAAAGAAAAGAAGCATAATCACTATGTGCTTTTGCTGTATTTTTTTTAGGGAAATACTGCAATCTTTGGTGGTATATTTTTTTAATAAAATGCAATGCTTGCGTTTTATCGGTTGCAGCTTTAAATCTATGCTTTGCAACCTTATCTCCAAACTTGTAAATATTTACAGACAATGTTGGACATTCGCTCATCAATGAAATCAAAGCTGTATAAGCGGCATCGTATTTCTTTGTTTGAACATTCCCTTTAAATAGATTGTATTTTATAGTACAATCTTGAGAGCTTTGTGCTTCTGTTACTGACGTGTTTGCTAGCGTGATTACTGCTGCAAGTATAAAAGTAATTTTTCTCATTTCTTTTCTAATTTTATTAATCAATTCTTCTTTTAATAAACCAGCTATCATTTAATGACAAACTTAATCTAAAGTTAAAATACTTTTCTTTCACAAGATTACTAGACGTAGTCCCTTTGTTTCCATACTCAAAACCTAAGTTTAGGTTTGATAATTTCCTTCCTAAAGGTAAACCTAACCCAAAAGATATGCCAAAGTCTTTAATTTCTGTATAATTCCCAGGTGCACTTGTGTTATTAATTAGCAGTCCCGTATTTTCGACCCTAAAACCAGCCCTGTATGTTACTCTTTCCCAATAGCTTGAAATTGAATTTGCTTTTGGAAGATAATAACCTCCAAATGAAATTTTATTTGATTTTCCATAAGAATAACTAGAACTCACATTTAATAGCGAACCACTTATACTCAAAGCATCCTGAAACTGATACTCTAAGCCCGTGTACCATTTACCTGTTTTCCCAATCCCTAATCCTAATCCTGCTTGTGTCGGAATTATAAATTCTCCACTAACTTTAATGCCCTTGTTTCCATTTGCATCTTGCACAGTATCTCTGGGTGATTCTGAAAAATTTTCATTTACAACCAATGAGTATGTATATGAATCTCCATTAGTCTCGTAACTACTTTTGAATTTAACAGTAGCTCCGAAATTCATTGTCAATTTGTTTGCTAATTCTTTCTTGTATTGTACACCTACTTTTAAACCTCCACCTCTCACGGTAGTAACCTCATTATTCTTTGTCGCTAAGTGAACGTCTTGTCTTTGACTTAGTACATTGTTTTCTGTAGTTCCAAAAATATACTCAGCTTCAACACCAAAAGACAAATCTTTAGCGATAAACATTCCGTAAGACGCATATAGTTTGCTTGTTCCTCCAGTTCCATAAAACCTTGTTGCTTCAGTTACATCTTCATTAATATTTAACAAAGAATAGCCTACAGAAGAATTTGGCTGCAATCCGAAAGAAATACCCGCTTTGTCTCCAATTGGAAATCCTATATTAACATAAGCTAAATTTGCCGATGTTGATGTTTGAGTCTTCGTCCCATCATCTATGGTTAAGTCATTCGAAAAAATACCAATTGTATATGTAGAGAATCTTAAATTTGCATTTCCCGCAGGGTTAACTCTATTAATATGGTATGTATCACTAAAAGAAATACCGATTCCTCCCATACTTGATTGTTCAACAGTTTGAAAACTATATTGCTGTCCTATTCCAAAAAAAGAATAAGGTGATGAATTGGTTCTTTGACCAACTACTGAAATCGAAATAAATAACAATAATATATAAAAAATTTTCTTTAACATTCTTCTTTGTTGTATATCAAAATTGTGTTTAACCCCTCCAAAACAAAATTTGGATTGGCAAATATGCTACTTTTTAATTGTTTAGCCAAGAAATATGTATCTCCTCCTGTTAAAACTACTGTTAAATATGAATTTTCTTTTTCATATTGAGTAATTACCCCTTTAATCTCATTTAAAATCCCATTGACAACACCTGAATGAATACTAGTTTCAGTCGTATTCCCTGTAACAATCTCTAATTCAGTTTTTTCTAATAACGGTAATTTGGACGTGAATTTTTCTAATGCTTTATATCTCATTTCAAGCCCTAACGATATTGCCCCACCTCTATATTCATTTACAGAATTGACAAAATCAAAAGTAATGCAGGTTCCGGCATCAATAATTAGCACATTTGCTTTAGGAAACTTTACTGATGCATTTGCAACCAAGGCTATTCTATCAACACCTAAGGTTTTTGGTGTTTGATATAAATTTTTAAAAGGAACCTTTGTTTCTGAGTTTAATTCAATAAATGACAGTCTCTTTTTCAATTTATCAAGGTTATTTACTGACATATTTCTTACAGAAGAGATAATACCACATTCGATTGTGTATTTCGATAAAAAAAAATCAACTTTTTCAATCAACGTTTCTTCGTTAAAAACCAGCAACTCCACCAAGCTATCATTCTCAAAAACAGCTGCTTTGCCTCTTGTGTTTCCAACATCAATAATTAAATTCATAGGTATACTTTTATAAAGCTTCAAAAATACAATAGATTTTTTACAATTTTATTTGGTTAAATCAAAAAAGAGGTAGTATATTTGCCACCGCTAAGCGAATGGTGCCTTAGCTCAGTTGGTAGAGCAATAGACTGAAAATCTATGTGTCCCTGGTTCGATTCCTGGAGGCACCACTTAAAACCCTATAAATGTAATGTTTATAGGGTTTTTTTTATTCCTACAACACTCTGACAGACAATCCATCATCAATTAAACCACATTCAAAACCCTAATCTTCACTGTTCTATTATCATGCTTCATCAATTTAAAAAAAACTGATTAAAGCATGATCTTGATACAAGAGAATATATTAAACATATACGACCTAGTAGAAAACAGGGCATAATTAGTTTTTCCCACTACTCTGCCCTTTTATTCATAGTAATACTACCTGAATAGGTTAAAATCTCATTAAACCCCGCTTTTAATTTCCATATTTAACTAGTATTCACTACATTAGTAACTAACTCAATTAAAAATCACATAGAAGAACTTAAAAAAGAATTGAGAGAAAGTAGCTGCATTTAAATTGCTAAAAAAAAATAGTAGCTGAAAGTAGAAGCAAAATAAGACTAAGCTACTTGCTTAATAAAAAGAAAAAAAACCATGAGTAACCGTTCGCACAAAATATTCAAGAGGGAGCGCAATGAGATAAAAAAAATTGACATTGAGTCTACAAAAGAAGAACAATACAAAATGCTCTTTGATGATATGACAGAAATGATTGAAATTATAGAGCTCATTTATAACAAGAGCGCTCAACCCATCGATTTTTATATCAGAGATATAAATACTTCTTTCGCAAAGTTTCTAAACAAGCCAAAGGAACAATTAATCCATAAAAAAATGTCTTCAATATCTAGCCATCTAGAAGACAACTTGCTAACTTCCTTTGCTAGAGTTGATAAAACAGGCAAATCAACTAGCTTTAAAAATTATGCCGCTAAAAATGACAAACACTATTTCGTTACTGTATGGAAAGTTTCCAAAAATAAGATGGGCGTCTCTTTTTCAGACATCTCCCACAATGAATCGAATAAAATTGAGTTAAAAAGAAGCCTGAAAAAAGAAAAAAAAATTAGAGAAGAGGCAGAAAGCGTGCTGCTAAAAAAAAGAATAGAACTAAATAAAACAAATAATGAATTAGCCCTTACAAACATGGAGCTCGCTTTTCAAAATAAAGAGAAAGAAAAACGAGTAAATGAATTAGGTCTTGCAAACATAAAACTTGCCATTCAAAATAAAGAAAAAGGCAAACTAGCAGAAGAATTAAGACAGTTTATTGATACCGCTAACACTCCTATTTTTGGCATAGACAACAAAGGACTTGTTAATGAATGGAATCAGTACGCTGAAAGAATTACTGGGTATAAAAAAGATGATATTCTTGGAGAAAACCTGATAAAAAGCTACGCCGCTAAAACTTACAAAAGACGCATCAAAGAAGCTTTCTACCTTGCATTAAAAGGAAAAGAAACTACCAATTTTGAGCTCCCGTTATTTACCAAAGATGGACAACGGGTAAAGATACTTTTAAACTTAACTACACGAAAAAACACAAACGGAGAAATTACTGGGGTAATGGGAGTAGGCCAAAATATTACGAAAATAGATACACTGCGCACGAAAACGGAAGCCATTGCAAAAGAATTAAGACAGTTTATTGAAACTGCAAATACACCAATCTTCGGAATAGACAGCAGCGGTCTTATCAATGAGTGGAACGAGACTGCTGAAAAAATTACTGGATATAAAAAACACGAAGTATTAGGATTAAACTGGATAAAATTTACTCCAGGAAAATCTCTAGAAAAAGCAAAGAAAGTAGTAACCGACGCCTTAAAAGGGGAACAAACCTCGAACTTCGAATTCTTGACATACACCAAAGACAGGAAGGAAGTGATATTACTTGTAAACACAAGTACTCGTAGAAGTGCCTCTGGAAAAATTACTGGTATATTAGGAGTAGGACAAGATATTACAAAACTAGTTAGTTATCGTAACGAACTAGAATCAAAGGTAAATGAAAGAACTTTAAAATTAAACGAAGCGTTAAAAAAGGAAAAAGAATTAAGCGAAATTAAATCAAAATTTGTTTCAACTGCCTCTCACGAATTTAGAACTCCGTTATCAGCAATAAACTTTGCTGCTGGCTCTATTAAAAAATACTGGTCTAGAATGGAACCTATTAAAGTATCTGAAAAACTAACCAAGATAGAAGACCAAGTTGAGCATATGACAGAGTTATTAGACGATATTTTAATTGTTGGTCAGGCTACTGCGGGCGAAATTAGAAACAAGCCTTCAAACTTAAATATTGGAAATTTTATTGAAGAAATAATTGAAGAAATTTATAACTCTTGCAAAAAATCTCATGAGATATTGCTAATTGATAATGAAAGTTTAAAAAAAACCACTTTTTTCATTGACGAAAAATTGGGACGGAATATTTTCATCAACCTAATAGGTAATGCTGTAAAATTCTCTCCAAATGCAAAAAAAATTATTATTGAATTATCCTCCGAAAAGGACAACATTATTTTTTCAGTTACAGATTTTGGAATAGGAATTCCAAGCTCAGAATTTCAAAATATATTCACTCCTTTTACTAGAGGAGAAAATGTTGATTTAATTCAGGGAACAGGTCTTGGATTGACAATAGTAAAAGAAGCAATAGATATTTTAGGAGGAGATATAACTGTTAAAAGCAATATTGAAAAAGGAACGTCCTTTATTGTAAGGATTCCCAAAATAAATAAATAAATAAATATTATGTATAAAGTTTTAGTTGTAGAAGACACTTTAAGTATAAGAGAAGAGATAAACGATATTCTCTTAATGGAAGGTTATGTTGTTTTTCAGGCTGAAAACGGAAAAACTGGTTTCGAAGTAGCAACAAAAGAAAATCCAGACCTTATTGTTTCTGACATACTTATGCCAGAACTTAATGGTTTTGAAATGTTTGAAAAACTACAAGAAAATAAGAGAACTATGAGTATTCCATTAATTTTTCTCTCTGCCAAAGCTGAAAAAGAAGATATTAGGATTGGAATGAACTTAGGTGCTGATGATTATTTAACGAAACCTGTAAATACTAATGATTTAGTAAATGCTGTTGAAAATAAAATTAAAAAGAAATTAATTAGAGATCAAAAAATCGTTTCTCAAACGAAAGAGTTGCTAAATGCTCTGCAACATCAAAAAATTAAATTAGACAACTATTCTAGTTTAATTTTAGATGGACTAAAATCTTCACATGTCAATGTCCCTGACTTACTGGAGTGGACTAAAGACGAATTAGAAAAATCCACTAATTTTGAAGATTCAAATATAAAGATTAAGGAAAGGTGGAGTAAGTTAGAAAACATAGAATCTAACACTATAGACCTTCATACCATCGCAGAACGGGTTATACGTGAAATAAATGAACCTTCACATATATCAATATCAATATACGAGGAACTCCCCAAACTCTTTGCCAATGAAATTTTATTAGAGAAAGCGTTTAAAATACTAATTCAAAACGCCGTAGACCGCATAGGTAACAAAATTGGACTAATTGAGTTAAAATTTCAAACAACTCAAAAAGAATATGTTTTTTCAATTAAATACGACTATGTTAGAATAAACCCAAAGCATCCGAATAAAATATTCGAAGAATTCCAAGTAATCAAACCATCTAAATCTCTAGGCATTGAATTAAACATTGCTGAGAAAATCATTTCTTATTACAAAGGAACAATATCTATAAAAAGCATCCCTAATAAAGAAACAACATTTTATTTCAACCTTCAAAGAAATAATAATGATGAGTAAAATTTTAATAGCCGAAGACTCAAATAATATACGAGAAGAAATATGTGAAATCCTTAAATTCGAAAATTTTGAAGTGATTTGCGCTCAAGATGGTATCGAGGGGCTAGAACAAGCTAAAAAAGAATTGCCCTGTTTGATTATTTCAGATATTGCAATGCCTAAATTAAATGGATACCAATTTTTAGCCGAACTACAAAAATCGCCAACCACCGAATCAATTCCATTTATTTTTCTAACTGGAAAAAACGAGTTACAAGATTTAAGGAAAGGCATGAATATGGGTGCAGATGATTATTTAATAAAACCCATTAATACAGATGAATTAGTCAAAGTTGTAAAAAACAAATTAAAAAAACAACAATTAATTAAAGAGAATATAGATGAATTAGTAGAAGAAAACGAATATTCTTTAAAAGAAGCCGGTAGAATGGCAAAAATAGGCTATTGGAGATATAATAAACAAACTGATACTTATTTTTGGTCTGAGGCTGTTCATAAAATTTATGGGACAAACCAAAAAAATGGAGTACCAAATCTTGATATAATCCTTAATTGTTTTAACAAAAATTCAAAAACACAACTTATAGAAGCAACAGTAGCACTCGCTATAGATGGGATTCCTTTTGATATTGAACTAAAGATGACCAACTTGAGAAATGAAAAGCGTTGGATACGCATCATCGGGGAGCCTATATGTAATGATAAAAATGAAATTACTGGAAGAAGAGGAGTCACACAAGATATTACAGAACAAAAACTAATAAGGAGTAAAATTGAAAAAACCGAAGAAATGTATCGCCTATTGGCTGACCACTCCAATGACCTGGTCTGTTTGCATGAACCAGACAGTACTTTTAAATACATCAGCCCTTCCATAAAAAACCTATTGGGTTATGAACAATCAGAGTTTTTGGGTAAAAAAATATTCGGCATAATTCATAAAAATGACGTACATTTTTTAAAAGATGCAATTAGAGGAGGAATATCTAAAGGAAGTGAAATGGATGCTTTTCCTTTTAGAGTTCGTCATAAAGATGGACATTTTGTTTGGCTAGAATTCTTAATATCACCAGTTTATAAAGATCATGAAATCAACAATTATATTACATCTTCTAGGGATATAACACAAAGGATGATAGCAAAGGAAAAGATTCATAAATATCAAACTGCCCTTCAGAAATTAACCACTGAAATTACATTGATAGAAGAAAAACAAAAAAAAGAAATCGCCACAAACATACATGATCATCTAAGTCAATCCTTGGTTATCTCCAAAATTAAAATTAACGAGTTGAAAAAAAATCCGCATCTAAAAGAAATAGATGAAGATTTGCAATTTATTGAAACACATATTTCTGAGGCCTTAGAAAACAGCCGTAAAATCACCTATGAACTTTCACCACCTGTTCTATATCAATTAGGTATTATTGATGCTATAAATTGGCTACTTGAAGATGTAGAAACCACTCACAAAATTAAGTGTAAAATCAATAGCAACGTAACCAGTATAAAAATTGGTGACGGAAAATCAATTTTACTTTATAGAAGTATACAAGAAGTGATAACTAATGCTATAAAATATGCGAAAGCCTCTTTGATAACTTTAGATTTTAATAAAAACAAACTTGGGTTTGAAATTCTCATCAATGATAATGGTGTTGGATTTGATACTTCAATACTAAATAACCATCATCATTCAGGCACAGGTTTTGGTTTATTTACAGTTCAAGAACGTATTCGAAATATACAGGGTAAATTTACCATAACATCAAAGATAAACACAGGAACAACCGTGAAAATCACTATACCTACAAGCACATGACTTATCCAAACGAAATCAAAATAATATTAGTTGACGATCATAAACTACTTCGAGGTGGCTTGAAAAAAATTATAGAACAGAAGTCAAACATGCACATAATTGGAGAAGCTTCTAATGGTAGAGAAGCTATAAAAATATGTTCTAAACTATTACCTAATGTCATTGTTATGGATGTCTCAATGCCAGGACTGAACGGTATAGAATCTGCAAGACAGATTCACAAAACCAATCCAGATATAAAAATAATAGGACTTTCCATGCATTCTAGTAAGCAGTTTATCCAGGGTATGTTTAATGCAGGTGCATCTGCTTATCTATTAAAAGATGGTGATGGTGATGAACTAATTGCCGCGATTACGATAGTAATGCAGCATAAAAAGTACTTGTCAAAAGGCATCAATCAAGAGTTTCTTACTCTACTTAGGAAAGGTGAAGCTTTAGAAAAGACACAATTGAGCGCAAGAGAGAAAGAAGTCTTACAATTGATTGCAGAAGGAAATTCATCAAAAAAAATAGGAGACATCTTATTTCTAAGTTCAAAGACTGTAGATGTTCATAGAAATAATATTATGAAAAAAATAGATTTACACACCATTCCTGAATTGACAAAATATGCTATCCTAAAAGGATTGACTACATTGGATCTTTAACTACTGTAACTTCACTGCCTTGTCAAATTGTCTAATAAAGACACCTACTAATAAGCATCTTACCTACTTAAATATTCATAAAAATTACCTATATTTACTTATCCCTCCATAATTTTCTTAAAAAATCAAATCTTATTTTGAAATCAACAATAATTAATTTATTAATTGTAGAAGATAACCCATTTATTGGAGAGAAGATATTTAATGCCGCTAAAGAAGTTAGAAATATAAGAAATATACAACTAACTGAATCCTTACAAGAAGCAATTTCTTTTTTGACTGACACCGACGTTGAATTAATGATACTCGATTTGAGATTCCCAGATGGAAATGGAATAGAATTATTGAAATGGCTTAATGAAAAACAAATAAAAACCAAAGTTTTTGTTTTCTCTATCAGTACAGAGCTAAAACAAACTTGCTTAAAATATGGAGCGTTTTCCTTTTTTGATAAAGCAACAGATTTTGACAAATTAATTGAAGCAATTAAAAACAATTAACCAAAAACTCCACTAAACTTAGCAATAAAAAAAAGCTAAATTACCTGTCCGGGTAATTTAGCTTTTCTCATAAACATACACTGGGGGATCTATTTACACCATAAAAATGGCTTTTGTACGTATTTTATCTTTTAAAAAGGCTACTTATTTCTTTATATTTAATTAATGCTACAAGGCAAATATATTTAACAATGCAAAGTTATACAATAGGTCATTTTCTTAATTTCTATAATTAAAATACAAGAATTCTAACAAACTCTATACACAATACCAGATTTACACAAAAAAAAGACCTCCAAATCGGTAAATAACTTATTGAGAAGAAAATAGGAGAAAGCTAAAGAGACCCCTATATTCTCTAAAACAATCTCCCTACCCTCTATTTATTTTTTAATCTAATAAAGTCCCTATAGTTTAATAAATCTTACACTCCAAATATATGTAACATTGAAAAGCGATTCAATAAGCAATTTTCTTATTTTTATCCTAATTAGAATGAAAGGGTATAAATCTCTACATATAAACAACATCATTCCAAAGAAAAGACTTCTATCAATATAAAATCACTCCAAATCGGAAAACAACTTCTTGAGAAAAAAATAGGAGAAAGCCTAAGAGACCCCTATATTCTCTGAAACAATCTCCCTACTCTTTAATATTTTTTTTAACATCCAAATATTCTATGAGTTTAATTTACAGACTAAATTTAAGTCCAACAAAACCACTAATTACATATCCATTTTTTGAATTATAAAGTACTTTTAAATCTTTTCTATATGTAATTTGTTGTGTAACAATAAACTTTAATCGATCATTTATGTAGTAGTTAAGCTCTCCACTAAAACTAAAACTAAAAAAACCTTCTTTTTGCCTATAAATTTTCCCAAAATCGGCATAAGCACCAGCACCTATTCTTTTATAAATACTTTTAACAATATACCCTGCTCCAATAGCATAGCGCTTGTAGTTTTTCACAACTAAATCAGCGTACTCTACAGATAAATAAGTTGATAAATAGTTTTTTTTTAGATTGTAAACAGGAATTTCAATCTTGGATAAAAAGTTAACAGTTAAAGGACTATTTCCTTTTTGGTCTCCGACTAAGAATAGTCTTACATCTTGTTGTACAGAGATTTCGATGTTGTTTTGTCCAGAGCTATAAAATGCAAACATAAAAAAGCTACAAGCAAATAATATTTTTCTCATAATCGGGGGGATTTATGTAAATAATTATTTTCTATATATCTAAAAAGGATAATATATCCCAATAGTATATTTCAAATATATTTAATAACATAAAGCCACTCAATAGGTGAATTCCTTAATTAAAAAGAGAAATAATTAAGTTTCTGAATTTGCTAAAACAATTCTCCCCAATGATTGAAGCATGTCTCAAAAAAGTAATCTTGTTAGATACTCAATCAGTGTGTGATATTCCAATTTAATTAAAAACTAGTTGCAAGCTTAACATAAATGTTACCTTATCAACCAACTCAAATAATAACCATATAATTAACAACAAAGACTTCTGTTGTTATGTTCTTCAATTATATACAATTTATATCTGCATAAATATTTTTTCAAGCTTTTCCAATGAAAAAGGTTTTTGCAGCACAAAATCAACAGTACGTCTTTCTTTAACTTCTTCAACAATATCCCATCCTGTCACTGTTACAATTTTTATAGTCCTTCCAAAATCGCCCCTAATAGCGTCTATTAACTCCCACCCATTCATTTCGGGCATGCCAATATCTGTAAACACAATATCGCAGTCGTTTTCATTAAGGTATTCTAAAGCTTGTTTTCCACTATTTGAAGTACAACATTTATGCCCCATTAATTCTAGTAGCTCACTTGCTCCTTCCGTTATAATGGCGTCATCATCTACCCAAAGAACACTATATGACTCCTTGGTTTTTGATTTTTTTTCACTAACAACCTTCATTTTATCTTGACTACTTATTGGAAAAACTATTTCAACAGTAGTCCCTTTATTCAATTCCGAAGATTTAACAGTTATAACTCCGTTGTATTTCATTATAGTGCTATAAACTCCACTCATTCCTAGCCCCCTTCCTAATTTGAATCCTTTTGTTGAATAGAACGGTTGAAATATTTTTAACTTGGTTTCTTCATCCATCCCTATACCAGTATCAGTAAAAGTTACGAATACACCCTCAGGCTTTACACCTGTTTTAATAATAATACTTCCCCCTGTAGGCATTGCTTCAACACTATTCTTAATTAAATTATAGATCGCTAATTTTAAATCTCCTCTATTACATTTAATTTTCGGAATATCTTCAAAATCAGTTACAATGGTTATCTTCAGTCCTTCTTTTTCTACTCCATCTTTCCAAAGTGGACGCGACTCCCTTACCCCTTCATCAATCAAGCAATTAAAATCTATAAATTGTGTGTTTTTGTCTACGTGTTCTGTGTCACCAAATTTTTGTAACGCACTCACTCTATCGGCAACATCATCTATAATAGACCCTATATTTCTTAGGCCTTCAAGGGCTTTTTCTGGTAAATCTTTTTGAAGTTTGACTATTTCTAAGTTCCCCATCATTTGCTGTAATGAATTATTAAAATCATGGGCGATAGAAGAAGACATTTCTCCTACTGCTTTAAGTCTTTGAAGCTTGACTTGAGAGCTAATATCTTGACAAGTACCATGAATGGCTGTCGTCTTTCCTTTTGCATCGACTATCGGATTGGCAATCCTAATTACTTCTTTAATACTGCCATCATTACTTATTATTCGATGTGAATATGTATACCCAATACCCGATTCAATGGCATTATTTGACAAACGGTCAAGTTCTTCAACATCATCTGGATGAATTTTCTTGCGATATTCTTCAAATAGTTTTTCTGGAGGTGTATTTTCCAATTCAAAAATACGGTAATGCTCTCGCGACCAAGTAAGGTCAAATGTCTCAGTATCGAACTCCCAACTTCCAATTTTAGTTGTAGTTTGCGCAGTATTCAAACGGTTTGTACTTTCTTCTAATTCAGTCAGAAGCGATTCCTTCTCTTCAAGAGACTTTATTATTCTCTTTTTTACTATTTGGTTTTCTGTAATATCATGTGCAATTCCAAGAAGTTGAATAACCTTTCCTGTAGCATCCTTAATAGGCACAACCTTTATTTCTCCATGACGTTCACCTGAGGGTAATTGCGCTACTTCAAAGTAATGTATCGTTTCGCCCTTACGATATGCTTCTGTATACTTTGATCTAACCAACTTATGCGATGCTGGAGGAAGAACCTCTTCTAGTAAATTGCCTTCCACATTTTGACGAGTAAGACCAGTAACAAATATAAAAGCGTCATTGATAGAAATAAACCTAAAATCTATTTTCTTTCCCGTTACTTCGATATTAATTAACCATATCGAATCTATCGTATTATTATAAATTAAATTTAATTGAAATTCATTTGCAATTAATAATCTTTCAGATTTTTTTCGCTCCGTGATGTCTTGTGTAGTACCTGACAGTCCAACCACCTCACCTTTATCTCCTAATACTGGTCTACAAATGGCTCTTAATGTTTTTTGCTCACTATTGGAAGGGTGAATTCGAAATTCAATATCAAATGGCACACCTAGATTAGTCGCTTTATTCATAGCGCTTTTAAACGACTCTAGATCATCAGGGTGAATTCGTTTAAACAAAGAAGCATTCTCAGGGCTACCGTTCTTTAAATACAAACCCCAGATGTAAAACATTTCATCTGACCAATGTCTTTTTTGACCTTCAGGGTCGAGTAACCAGCTCCCAACATGTGCAATTTTCTGTGCCTCATTTAGTTCATTCACAAAACCTTCTGCTTTGTTTTTTGCTCTTATAAGCTCTTTTTGCAACTGCCTTTTCTTTATTAAATCTATACGTGAAAGAATGAATAAAACAATAACTGCAAGACTTGAAAAAACGCTCCCCCATAAAATAAACTTTTTTGTTAGCGCTATACTTTGTTGCATTTTCATATTTCTTTCAATCATCATTTCATTTTCTTTCTCCATCTCCATCCTAGAAATAACTCCTCGTATATTGTGCATGGTTTGCTTGCCTACACCTTCAACAATAACTTTCATCAACCGTTCTGTTTCTCCTTGCTTCTTTAATAATATTGTTTTATCCAATTCAGCAATTTTCAAAGTGATGAGCGTTTGTAATGTGTCTATTCGAGACATTTGTAATGTAGAATTTGAACTATCTTCAAGAGCTTGAAGTTGGGCTATTGTTTTTTCACTTTCTTTAACTCCAATATTATAAGACTCAAGGTAACCCTCCTTACCAGTGATTACAAAGCCTCGTTGTCCGGCTTCAGTATCTTGCATCGCAGACAAAACCTTATTCAACACTTTCACTACCTTATGCGTGTGTTGCTCCAATCTATTGTTTTTTGCCAATTGATTTATACTTTGAAAAGAAAGTCCAGAGATTGTGACCAATACAATCACAACAGCTCCCATCACGAAAAAAAATTTACTTTCTATTTTCATATTACATTTATTTACTGGAGATCGGTGGAATCTTTGAGATACTCCTTTTCAGTTAATGTTATGCTATTTTGAGTTTTAGTTCATGAAATGAACGTAGCTAAAGATAATCAAAAAACTACAAAACAAATTACTTAGACACACCAAACATTATATAAACAACTAATAATCAATGTTTTTTTTTCAAAATAAACGACATGGATTTAATTCTATTTGAGGTTTAGAAATGTTATGTGTGATTTGAACATATGACAAAAAGGAATCCATTAAACGTCAAAAATTTCAGTCATGAAAATAAAAAAACTCTAGCTTTCACTAGAGTTTTTAAAATTTATTTCTTGTTTTATATCTATTCTTTTACTAATATTTTATACTCCCAAGCATCAAGACTTAGGGCTTCAGAGCTAGATAGTTCTATGCTTTTTCCTGTAACATAATCTTTATAGATACCTTCAACATCAAAAGTTTCTTTAATAGCTTGATTAGATAAATTCCCAACAAAAACTACTTCATCACTTCCTTTCTTTCTAACAAAAGCCAATACTTCTTTTTTTGTATGCAATCGAATGTAATCAGCTGATTTTTTTCCACCGTTCAACGCTGAATTTGTTTTCTTTAATTCGCCTAAAGATTTTAAAAGGCCCCATTCTTTGCCTTTATCATGCGGAATTACGTCTTTCTCAAAGAATTTTAATCGATGATTCAACCCATATTCTTGCCCTGAGTAAATCAATGGCATTCCAGGCGTCAAATAACTCAATACTGTAAACAACTCTGCACTAGCCCCCATTCTTTCTTCAATAGTACCATTCCATGAATTTTCATCATGATTGGTTACGAAGTTCATTAAAATATCGTCTTCCTCATACAGCTCTTCAATTTGTTTCATTCGTACATCCCAATCTTTTACACTTTCTTTCCCTTGTGCAATGTGATTCATTTTATGGTGTGTATCCCATCCATATGCCATATCAAACAAGCCTTTTTTCAACAATTCAGGTTCCCATGCTTCTGCTAACATAAATATCTCTTTAGTTGCTCTTAATTTCGGAATCGATTCTTGCCAAAAATCTGTTGGAACAGAACCAGCAACATCACAACGAAAACCATCAACTGACTCTTCTTTTAACCAATACTGCATATCTTTTACCATTTCTGTCCGTAAAGCGCTGCTATCGTAGTTTAAATCTGCAACATCTGCCCAACCAACTGGTGTTCCATCATCGTTTAAAGGATCTGTAATTTCTCCTTTCGCATTTTTTGTATAAAACTCAGGATTGGTTTTTAACCATACATGATCCCAACCTGTATGATTTGGCACCCAATCTAAAACTACATACATGTCGTTATCATGAGCGGCTTTCACCAATTCTCTAAAGTCTTCTATCGTTCCAAATTCTGGGTTTATTTTCTTAAAGTCTGAAACTGCATAATAACTTCCTAACGCTTTTGCACGCTCTTTAGGATCTTTTATTTTAGATGCAAAATCGCCACCTGTAGCTTTTCTCTTTGTTTGTGAAATCGGAAATACAGGCATCATCCAAATAATCTTCACCCCTAATTCTTTTAATTGAGGAATGTCTTTTGTAAATGCATCAAAAGTTCCTTCTTTTGAATATTGTCTAATATTCGCTTCATAAATTACTGCCGTTTCTACTACTTGATTAGAAATTGGAGCAATCGTTTTTGATTCTTTTTTTTCTTCAGTTTTACATGCAAAAAGCGCAAGAAAACCAATTAGAACTACTATTCTTTTCTTCATTTAATTATTTTTTTTTCTAATAATACTATTGTTTGTTCGGTATGTAATTCGACTTTACCATTAAGAACTTTTGACTCAACTCCTGAATAAGCATCTCTAAGTACTTCTCCTTCAGAAAATATATCGCCAACAGTAATACTTTTCTTTCCTTTTAAAAGGTTTAATCCAATTACCACTTTATCTTTATAATTCTCTTTAAAATATGTTCTTGAAAACACATAGGGTTTTTCTGATATCTGTTGATGTATACCTGCACCGACACTAACATGTTTACCCCTAAACTTCCCTAATTTCTGCCAATGTTGCAATGTTTGTTTACTCTTTTCTTTATTAGCAATCTCTTCCCAATTCATAAAAGAACGTAACGTTGCATCTCCTACTGCACCTTCTACAACTAAAGAACGAGCAGATTCATCCCCATAATAAACTTGTGAAGTTCCGGGAGCTAACAACAATAAAGTCCCTGCTAATAGTGATTTTTCTCTTTTAGCATCATAAGGCTGTCCATCGTCATGAGAACTGATATAATTCATCGTCCCAAAACCTTTTAAATCATTTTGAAGTGTGTTAGAATACGACTTAAATACTTCTGATACTGACTTCTGTTTAGCATCCCATTTAAATTGAAAATTGATTAAACTTTGAAATGCTTGATCAAAATAATTTACTTTCTTATCACCAAAATCATATTGTTTTTTATGATGAATTCCATAACCATACACTTCTCCAACCAAATAAAAAGGGTTCTCATCTAAGACACGTTTAGGATTGTCTTTTTTCCATTGATTGAATGCAATATCACATTCCTTTTTAAACTCTTGCCAAACAGTATCTTCTACGTGCTTTACTGTATCAACTCTATAACCATCAATTCCGAATTTTGTTATATAATCTGTCAACCATTTCATAATATAAAATCTAGGAGCTCTCGGATAGCCTGTTCTTTCAAAAAAGACATTCAACTCTGCAACTTCTACATCATATCGGCCTTCTGCTTTCCACTTTTCCACTAAATATGGAGGCAACTCAACTGCTTTATTGCTTTCCGTTTTTACATCAGGTAAATTTTCAACCAAGGTGCACGGAATGGTAGTTTCTGAATCTTTATAGGTGCACTGTGGTGCTGTTCGTACCCAATCTGAAGGCCAAACAGGATCTTTTTCTGTTACTGGTCCTGTATGATTTATTACCGCATCTAATAAAACTCTGATGCCTTGTTTATGTGCCAACTGAACCAATTCTTTTACATCTTCTTTGGTTCCAAAATTCGGGTCAATCTTTGTCCAATCCTTCGTCCAATACCCATGAAAACCATACGTTACCCCAGTTCCTTCATCAGTTCCTCCATGAATTTGCTCAACTATTGGCGTCATCCAAATAGCGTTGATTCCGAGCTTGGTAAAATACCCCTCTTTCAGTTTTTTAATAATTCCTTTGATGTCTCCACCTTCAAAACCTCTTAACTTTCCCGATTCTTTAGTTCTATCAAAATTAACATCATTTGAAGTATCACCATTGTTAAAACGATCTGTCAATAAAAAGTATACGTTTGCGGCTTCCCAAACAAAAGGACTTTTACTAATTTCTATTTTTGACTCTTTAGAATCACAACTAGATAAAACAATAAGACTTATAAGTACTATTAAAATTTGCTTCATTTTTTAAAATTGTATTGCTATTTTTTTGTTGTTTTTTGTCCTCCATTTTAAATCTACAAACACTTTTTTTGATTTTTCATGCCAAGTAAATGCAGCTTCTTCATCTCCCACAAATACTTTTGTAGGTTTTTGTTGAATGTTGTGCACTATCAACTGAATTTCTTTTTGATTCTTAACATATTTAGTTCCTGTTTTTGCCGAAAAATTGACAACTAAATATACTTCATTGAATGTACTCATAAATTGAAGCAATTCATATTTCTCTTTTTCAAAAGCATTTGCTGTAACACCATCATCTAAATACAATTTTCCTTTACTTTTTGAAACTGAATCATCATGGTAATAATGTAAAATCAATTCATTCGGATTAAAACCAACGGTAGATTGTATCACTTTTGTCATCGGAATAAAAGCACCAGCTCTTACATAGGTAGGAATATGCTCTTTTACAGTTTGAATGTTTTTAGTGTTCCCTCCTTCAATTTTCTCATCCGTATAAAAATCAAACCAGTTGCTTTTTTTCGGAAAATACACCTTTTGATATTTCTGCTTCGAAAAAGTAATTGGTGTAATTAAAAAATCATTCCCCCATAAATAAGTTTCTGAATTTGATTGCAATGCTATGTTTTCTGGTTCATCAAAAAACAAAGGTCTCATTAACGGCGCACCAGTTTGATTATTTTCAAAAGCTAGGCTATAATTATACGGTAATAATCTATATCGTAGTTCTATAGATTTTTTAGCCAACGCTTTTGTTTTTGATTCTCTAAATATTGGTTCGCTAGGAACTTCTTCTTGAGCATGAGGTCTATAAATTGGCTGAAACACCCCATACTGCAACCAACGCGTATACAATTCGTTATTTAAATTCGCACCTGCAAATCCACCTAAATCAGAATGCATATACCCCATTCCTTGCATTCCCATTTGTAGTGCAATTTCTGGCTGAGATTGTAAACCTCCAAAAGTTCTATTCACATCTCCAGACCAAGGAATCATTCCGAATCTCTGAGATCCTGAATAACCGGCACGCATTAAAATAAAAGGCCGCTCATTCGGAAATTCTTTCTGGTATCCTTCAAACAACAATCTAGCCCAATCATGTCCATAAATATTATGCACCTCATCTGCAGTTCCTGTAAAATGTTTTAAGGCTGATGGATGCACTTCTGGCTCTCCTAAATCTCCCCAAAAACCATCAACACCTAACTCTTTAATTTCTTTGTAAATATTCCAAAACCATTTTTTCCCTTTTGGGTTATAGATATCTATCAACCCTGTATTTCCAAAATAAAAATCAAAGGTAAATGGATTGCCAATACTATCTTTTGCCAACACATCTTTTGCTACAGCTTCCTTCCATTTTTTTGAAGTTGTTAATACAAAAGGCTCCGTAATAAATATGGTTTTCACTCCTTTTCGCTTAAGGTTTCCTGTCATTTTGTTTACATCTGGGAACGAATCTTTAAAAACTTCTAAATTCCCCATGGTTCCTTGCAATTCTTTTCCAAACCAATATAAATCTAAAATAATGGCATCAACCGGAATCTTCTCTTTTCTAAACTTAGTAATGGTTTGCTCAGTTTCCTTTTGTGAGTGATATCCAAATCTACTCGAAAAATTACCCAAAGCCCAGCGAGGGGGCAATGGCTGTTTCCCTGTTAAATCTGTATAATTATCAATTAGATTCAACCAAGAATCACCAACAATTACTTGATAGGTTTTTCTTCCTGAAATAGTTTCATAGGTAAGTGTATTCTCCTTTTTACTGTCTAAATCTAAATAACCAATAGGTGCATTGTCAAAATGAAGCATGTATTTTTTTGATGACAACACAATAGGCATAGTGAAATTCATCAATTTAGATTCTGTTTCATATCCATAATGTGCTTTGTTGTACAGCTGTAATCGGTTTCCTCTTCGATTCATTCCCAAAGCGCGTGCACCGGCACCATACAATACTTCATTAGAAGTCAAATTAAACTGTATCGTTTCAAATTCATCATTCTGTTGGTATCCATTTTTTTCAGAAATCACTTCTTTATCTTTATACCAATACGAAATAGAAAAAGGAACTTTAGTTACAACTACAGACAGCTCTTTTGTTTTAAACACAATTGACTGTTCGGTTTCTGTATAGCTAGTTTTTCCAAAATCCGATTGCAACACTACTGCATGTGATGTAGTTGCATGTTGCTTTTGTCCATTTGGCACAAAAGTGGTTTCTGCAATTGTTGATGTATAAAATTTAATAGCATAGCTTCCATCAGAAACTGTCAACTTTAATTGGTCATTCAATTTTTCCGCTCCTGAAAATGTTCTTTGTTTTAGCTCCTTTTGAAACAACCATAGCATTGATTCTTCAAAATTGGTTCTCCACAATTTTTCATTATGCCTTCCCTCAGGAACAACTTTAGATGTGACATTCTTTGGAGTAAACCCTTGATTTTTTAAAGTTTTAACCATTGAATTCATATCCTTTACAGTCTTACTTATCTCATTATAGGCTGTATTACTCCCTTCTTTCCCTCCAGCTAAAAAATACATTCTGGTATCTTTTAACCCTCCATGTTTTTTAGAAAACGCTATAACTTCTGGAGCAAACCAAAATGCCGGCGAAAACACGCCTATTTTCCCAAAAATAGATGGATATTTTAATCCCGCATAATGCGAAATTAAGCCTCCCATAGAACTGCCAATAATCGCCGTGTTTTTTTTATCTGTTAAGGTTTTATAAGTAGCATCGATATAAGGTTTCAATGTTCTTACCAAAAAACCTAAATAATCATCTCCTTCTCCTCCGCCATATGCATCATTTTTCCACGGAGAATATTCATCCAAGCGCTTAGAACCTCCGTTGTCAATTCCGACAACTATTACTTTGAAATTTTTATCTCTGTACAGTTTATTCAACGTTTCATCAACGCCCCATTCACCATAATTAGAAGTTTCATTATCAAAAATATTTTGAGCATCGTGCATATACACTACTGGATATGCCTCTTTAGACTTGTGATATCCAGGCGGTAAATACAATCTAACTGTGCGTTTTCTATTTAAATTTGGAATCTCAAACTTTTTGGATAAAACAGTAACATTTTTTGCCGCTGTAGATTTTTTCTGACGACTTGTTAAATGACTCCAACCAACAATTTCTAGCCGTAAAGTATCCTTTGATTTATTAAGCTTATAAGATCGATTATCTATACTGGTACCGTCAACAGCACATTCTCCCGTTTTCCAAGAACCTTGCGTAAATTTAAATAGTATATTTTTAGAAAGGTCATTGAACGTAATAGAATACTTATTGCCATTTTTCTTTAGTTGATATTCCTTTTTACCTCCAGACCATCCTTCAAAGTTTCCAGAAATAAAAATGGAAGCGTCTTTAGCAGTATTACTAGGCACTTTTTCTACCAGTATCGTAACTTGCGCTGCAAGATTAAAACCTATTAGCAAAAATAATATGTGAGTTATTTTTTTCAATGTATACCTAAAATTTAGTAGTTAACAGTAAACTTCCCTTCTCTTTTAACGGCAAGTTGTTCTCCCAAGTAAAAGTTTCTCCAGAAACAACATTCTTTATCTTTTCACCTTGCAGTCCTATCTCATTAAATCTACCTAAGTCAATAGTAGTTGGCTGCTTATTCTTATTTAAAATATGGATCACTGTTTCATTTTTTAAAGTTCTGAATAAAACATATACTCCTTTTTTTGGAGCAAAATGAATGGTTTTACCTTTATGTATTGCTTTACTATCTTTACGGTAGTTCAATACTTTACCAAGATATTCTTGCATCTCTTTTTGTTTTACTGATAAATTTTCTCCAGTAAAAGTATTTACTTCATCTCCTTTCCAACCTCCAGGGAAATCTGTTCTAATCAAACCATGATCTCCAGGTTTTGCAAAATCGTCCATCAATATTTCTGTACCATAGTATAATTGTGGAGTTCTAGGCAAGCATAATAGATAGCTCAAGGCCATTTTTGTATTTTCAACGTCTCCTTTTAATTGAGTGAAAATTCTACTCATGTCATGATTGTCTGGAAAGATCATCATGTTCTTTGGTGTAGCATATGCAAAATCATTTGCCAATCCTTCGTACATTTTCACCAAACCTGTATCCCAGGATTCTTTTTCATTCAATGCATTCACAATATTTGATTGCATTGGGAAATCCATTGTCGAAGTCAAATTAGATTGATATCCATCTTTATTCTTTGCTCCTTTTTGCCAATAGGCAACTAATAACGGATTGTAACTCCATTCTTCGCCAACAATACTAAAATTTGGATATTCATTCATAATTGCTCCTGCCCAATCCGACATAAATTCTTTATCTGGGTATGGATATGTGTCTTGTCTAATTCCGCCTAGACCTAAGGTCTCAATCCACCAAATACTATTTTGTGTGATGTAGGTTCCCATAAAAGGGTTTCGTTGATTTAGATCTGGCATTGTCTCAACAAACCAACCATCTGCCATTTCTCTTTTATCTATATTAGAAGCATATGCATCTTGATTGCTGGTTCTTCTATGATTTGATGTTTTGGTCTTTTTCCAAGTCCAGTTCTCTCTATTTTTCTCATAATTCTCTTGATCATTTACCCAGTCTTTAAAAGGCAAATCTTTCATCCACCAATGTTCCAACCCACAATGATTAGCCACTTGATCCATGATTAATTTCATATCTCTTTCTGACATTTTTGATGCCAGTTCTTTGTAATCATCAATAGTCCCAAACCTTGGATCTACCTGATAAAAATCTGTCATTGCATATCCATGATAAGAACCTTGTTTCATATCATTCGTCAACAAAGGGCTTGGCCAAATTGCCGTAAACCCTAAATCAAAAATGTAATCAAGGTTATTTGTAATCCCTTTAATATCTCCTCCATGTCGTTTGTAATCATGTTTTCTATTTACTTCTTGCTCTAACAATCCATCTATTTGATCATTTGAAGAATCTCCATTTGCAAAACGATCTGGAGTTATTAAATAAACAGCATCAGAACTGTTGAATCCAACATAACTTTTGGCTGTTTTTTTTCGTGCTTTTAATTGATATGTATGTGTTTTATTATCTCCCTTTTCAAAGGTAAAAACGATATTGAAATTACCTGGCTTTGTTTCCCTTGATATAGACAAATTTAGAAATAAATAATTTGGACTATCCGCTTTTGAAACACTTTCAATAGTAACTCCTTTATAAGAAATATGAGGCACAGCTTTGGTGATTTCGGGGGATTTCACCAAAAGCTGTAACTTCTCATTTTTAAAACCAACCCACCAATTGGGTGGCTCAACTCTCTCTATTTCAAATAGTTCTTTTACAATACCATTCTCTGCTATATCAGTATTCGGTTGATTTGTCTCTTTACACGAAATAAAGAACATCACTAACGCTAGACATAAAAAGAAACTATTTTTTTTCATTGTAAAAGATGTTTTAAGTACCATTATATGGTTACCAAGTTTTTTGAATCTATCTGTACCAATTTATCATTCACTAAAATGGATAATTCATCTCCTTGAACCAGTTCAAAACTAGTTTCATTTTGAGATACATTCACTTTTATAACCTGATTTCTAAAATTCACTTTAAATGAATAGCTTTCCCATTGAGATGGAATTCTAGTTTCAAATGAAATCATATTATTTTTTATTCTCATTCCACCAAATCCCTCAACAATACTCATCCAAGTACCGGCCATAGAAGTAATATGCAAGCCTTCTTCTACTTCATGATTGTAATCATCTAAGTCTAAACGAGAAGTACGTAAATAGAATGTGTAGGCCTGCTCCATTCTATCTAATTTTGCTGCCTGAATACTATGTACACATGGAGACAATGAACTTTCATGAACCGTATAAGGCTCATAAAAATCAAAATGCTTTTTCAATTCATCCGTTGTAAAGTCATCTTCAAAAAAGTAGAATCCCTGCAACACATCGGCTTGCTTAATATATGGTGAGCGTAAAATTCGATCCCAAGACCATTTTTGATTGATTGGCCTGTGTTCTTTTGCTAAGTCCTCTACTGTAATAAGTTCCTTGTCTAAAAAGCCTTCTTGCTGTAAATAAACTTGGTGTTTTTCTGAAAAAGGATAATGCATATTGTCTGCAACTGCTTTCCATTTTTCTAATTCTTCTGGGGTAATATTTGTTTTTTGAGAGATACGTTGATAGTCATCACTAAAACCTGATTTCACTTTCTCTATATTCTCTAAGGCATACTTAATACACCATTGCGCTGTATAATTGGTATACCAGTTGTTGTTTACGTTATTCTCATATTCATTTGGTCCAGTCACACCTAAAATCACATATTCTTTTTTTACTTCAGAATACGTTGCTCTTTGTTGCCAAAAACGTGCAATCCCGATCAACACTTCCAACCCTTTTTCTGGTATATAAGAATAATCTCCTGTAAATCGATGGTAGTTATAAATTGCAAATGCAATGGCACCATTTCTATGAATTTCTTCAAAAGTGATTTCCCATTCGTTATGACATTCTTCACCATTCATCGTTACCATTGGATACAATGCGGCTCCATTAGTAAAACCTAATTTCTCTGCATTCTCAATTGCTCTATCTAACTGATTGAATCTATAGGTTAATAAATTCCTAGCAACCTCTTGGTTTTTGGTTGCCATATAAAACGGAATGCAATATGCTTCTGTATCCCAATACGTACTTCCTCCATATTTTTCTCCTGTGAATCCTTTAGGTCCAATATTTAAAGTTGAATCTTTTCCTAAATACGTTTGATTCAATTGAAAAATATTAAAACGGATTCCTTGTTGTGCTTTCACATCACCTTCTATAGTAATGTCTGCCATGTTCCAGATAGTTGCCCAGGCTACTTTTTGCTCTTCTAACAATATGTTGAAACCTTTTTTTGCAGCAACAGCTAAAGTTTCTTGAGCTGCAGTAACCAGTTGATTCTTGTCATGGTTTCTATCAACAACATAACCACCCAACTTATGAATGGTGAATTTTTCATTCTGCTTAATTTCAGACAAATAGCTAAAACTTATCCTATTCTGTGATTGATTTGATTCTGTAAAAGCATCAATTTTTTCTCCATTAACAAAACATTCAGACTGCATGAAAGTACAGGTATGAAAGTTCGTTTTCATGGTATGCGCTTCAATAAATGCTTGATCTCCTTGGCAAGTTACACTTTGAGTGTTCCAAAAAGCATCATCCCAATTGGTGTCTTCATTTGTAATACCACTGTCTAAATAAGGTTGAAAAGTAATTTTCGCAGCACTATTAATTGGCGTAACCTGATATTCAATTGCTCCCAATTCATCATGAGACAAACTTAAAAATCGTTTCGCTTCAACTTTAATTGTAATCTTATTTGGCAATGTTGCAGTAAAACAACGAGACAACCAACCTTCTTTCATGTTTAGTTCTCTCTTATAGTTTTGAATATTTGTACAGGTATGTAAATCGAACTCTTGGTCATTTACAAGTACATTAATTCCAATCCAATTTGGTGCATTCAATACTTTTGCAAAATATTCTGGATATCCGTTTTTCCACCAACCTACTCTTGTTTTATCTGGATAATAAACACCTGCAATATAGCTTCCTTGAAAGGTTGCTCCAGTGTACGCTTCTTCAAAATTAGCGCGTTGTCCCATTGCTCCATTTCCAATGCTAAATAAACTTTCTGACGATTTTACACGACACTCATCAAATCCTTCCTCTATAATCGACCAATTGTCGGGTTTTATATAATCTTGATTCATCCTTCTCTCTTTTTTAATCATTCTAAAAAATGAAATAAGTCGGTCATCTTTGGATAAGATTCCTTCTTTTCATTTTCAATGACAATTACTGTTACTCTTTAATTAACTTTTTAATAAAATCGATATCCATTTCTGTAAAATCATTGAAAACATGATCTGCTTCATATAAAACAGCTGCATCTCCAATTCCGATTGAAATCATATCTGCTGCGTTTGCAGCTTGAATTCCGGCAACTGAATCTTCAAAAACGATACAATCTTTATTTTGGATACCTAGTTCTTTGGCAGCATTTAAAAACACTTCAGGATTTGGTTTCCCTTTTGTCACATCGTTTCCATCAACAATTGCCTCAAACTGTCCTATAAGATTTACCTTCTTCAAAATCATTCGAGCATTTTTACTCGCAGATCCTAAAGCGATTCCTTGTTCTTTTTCAGTCAAAAAATCCAACACCTTACACACATCTGGTAAGATTTCTTGTTTATCCATTTTTTCAATATGACTTAAATAGTCATCATTTTTTTGTTGCATGAGGTGGGTAAATTGGTTTTCTGAAATCTCTTTACTTCCCCATTTTAAAATTTTCCCTAAAGATTTTACTCTACTCACTCCCTTTAACTGTTCGTTTTGTAACTCTGTAAAATCTATATCTATACTATTAGCAAGGTTTCTCCATGCTATAAAATGATATTTGGCGGTGTCAACAATAACACCATCCAAATCAAATATGAATCCTTTTCTATTCATCTATTCGTTATTCTCTCTATATGTGATTGCATTTTTATCTGTTATAAATAAATTACACAGACCTGCAATAATTAAACTTAACCCTGCAACTGTCATTGCATTAATTGATTTTTCTCCTAGTAATCCTGACACAAATGTGATTCCGCCTAAAGCCGCTATAATTTGAGGTATTACAATAAACATATTGAAAACCCCCATAATAACTCCCATTTTCTTTGGATCTACTGAGCTAGATAACATGGCATATGGCATTGATAAAATACTTCCCCAAGAGAAACCTATCAAAGCAAATGAAATGACTAAATATTCTGGGGATGGTATAAAATACATGGATATAAATCCGATACCACCTAATATTAGAGATCCCATATGTACAAGCTTTCTGTTAATTCTTCTTTTTGCTGTATACAAAACAAGAATCAATGCAAAAGCCATTGAAGACAATCCATAGATCCCCATATAGGTTCCTACTTCATTTGATGATTTCTGAAAAGCAGTATTCGCAATATCAAAAGCCTCTTTCTGAGCAGCAATAGCCATATCAAAATTAGCTTCTATAGGTGCTGGTGTATGAAAAACATGCTCTGTTAATGCAGGATTTGCTAAACTCCACATTGTAAAGAATGCGAACCAACTGAAAAATTGTACCAAACCTAACTTTTTCATAATGGTTGGCATGTTTCTAATATTGTTTAAAATATCAGGGATGAATTGATTCTTTTTTGCTTTTTCATTTTCGAAGGCTTTAAGATCTTCTGGCGGGTATTCTGATGTGGTAAAAACCGTATATAAAATACTTGCTAAGAACACAAAAGCGCCAATACTAAAAGCTACTTTAACAGACATTGGAATTACTCCAGATTCTGCTGCATCACTTACGCCTAATTGAGAAACCATCCACGGTAAGCTGCTCGCAACCCATGTTCCAACACCAATAATTAGTGTTTGAATTACAAAGCCATAAGAACGTTGAGAGTTTGGCAACTTATCTGCCACCAATGCCCTAAATGGCTCCATCGAAATATTGATAGAAGCATCTAAAATCCATAAAAAACCAGCCGCAATCCAAAGTGTTGGAGAATGAGGCATTATTAATAGTGCTAATGAACTCAATATGGCACCAATTAGAAAATACGGTCTACGTCTCCCCCATCTCGGACTCCAAGTTCTGTCACTCATGTAACCAATAATGGGCTGTACAATCAATCCTGTTAAAGGAGCTGCTACCCAAAGTATTGGGATATCATCTATTTCTGCTCCAAGGGTTTGAAAAATTCGAGACATGAAACCACCTGTTAAGGCCATTCCAAATTGGATTCCTAAAAACCCAAAACTCATGTTCCAGATTTCTAAAAAGCTTAGCTTTTGCTTATTCATTATCGTATATTATAAATTAATACTACGATAAGTTCTACAACTTATCAATACATTTAAAAGTGTGAAATGTAAAACTATTGATAAGCTCAGTTGAGCGACAAATATATAAATATTTATTTATAAATGAGAAAAATATTTTTCAGGAGCTGCTATTTCTGGTTCAGCACAGAGTTAGATACTAGACTCTCGAATCTTCAAATTACTAGATATCACCTTAGTTTGAGGGGAGTTATCTTTGCTTTTATTTTCAATTCTATCTAATAATAATTCTGCAGCTTGCATACCCATAGTAAATCCATGTTGTACTACAGTTGTAATTGATGGTGATGAATATTCTGAGATTAATCCATCTGTAAAACCTATTACTGATATATCTTCTGGAATTCTAAGTCCTTTTTCTTTAGCAATTCGAATTGCTACAGCAGCATAAATTTCATTCACTGCAAAAACAGCATCTAGCTCTTTATCAAACAAAATCGAAATTTCTTTGTGCAAATCATTTTCTTCATTCACTTCTGCAATCAACTTTCTATCAATAGAAATCCCTTCTTCTTTTAAAGCTCTTTCATAACCATCTCTTCTTAAAGCGCCAACTGTTATGTGTTCTGGTGTTGTAATTAGCCCAATCTTTTTACTTCCTATTTCTAGCAAATATTTTGTTGCTTTATATCCTGCTCCTTTATCATCAAAGATTACCTTATCACAATGAATACGATCATCAACTCTATCAAACATTACCAACGGAGTTTCGTTTTCTATCAGACCTTGAAAGTGTAACGACTCATGGTTTTCTAAGGTCTCTTTTGACAAGGAAACTAACAGCCCATCTACACTTCCATTAGTCAATACTTCTAAATTCTCAACTTCTCTTTTATAGGAGTTATTAGAGAAACAAATCATTACATTATATCCTCTTTCTGTAGCAATATTTTCGATACCACTAATAACTGTTGAGAAAAAATGATGAACAATCTGAGGAATAATCACTCCAATCACCTTTGTTTTTTGATTACGAAGCTGTAAAGCCAAGCTATTAGGTTTGTAATTACTGTATTTAGCAAATGCCCTAATTCTATCTTTAGTTTCTTTACTAATTTCATGACTATCACTCAAAGCTTTTGAAACAGTTGAAGTAGAAACCCCTAATTCCTTGGCTATTGTTTTTATGGTGATTTTTTGCTTCATATTTTGTAAATATTATGAAAAATTGGATTAGAATTACAGAATAATCAAAAATAAATACAAAAGTTGTCAACACGAAACCGTTTTCGTACTGTTTCGTATTTGTTGCGTGAATGTTTAATTTATACATTCACCTCGTGAAATGTAAAATTATTGTTAACTCAAACATCTAATTTACAGTTATTATATAACAAATTATACATGAAGAAAACTAAAATAATACTCATCGGAATTCTTATGCTATCATCCTTATCTATGTTTGCCCAACAGACATTGACAGGAGTAGTTAAAGACTTAGTAGCAGGCGACAATTTACCTGGTGTTAATGTGGTTGTTAAAGGAACCACAAATGGAACTTCCTCTGATTTTGACGGAAAATTCCAATTAGAGAATATTAAAACAGGAGACGTTTTGGTATTTTCATTTGTAGGATACCTTAACAAAGAAGTTACAATTGGCATTAATTTTAACATTTCGGTTAGTTTAACTGAAAGCTCTCAAAAATTAGACGAAGTTGTAATTATTGGATACGGTACAACTACTATTAAAGATGCAACAGGTTCTGTAGAATCTATTACTTCTGAAGATTTTACAAAAGGAAACATTACGACTCCAGAAAATCTACTAAGTGGTAGAGTTGCTGGTGTAAACATTACAACTAGTGGCGCACCTGGTTCTGGCTCTCAAATCACCATTCGTGGAGGATCTTCTTTAAGTGCTTCAAACGCACCTTTAGTTGTTATTGATGGATTGCCTATTGACAATGACAGTACTGCCGGATCTAGAGGAATACTTGCCAACATAAACCCAAGTGACATTGAATCTTTCACTGTATTAAAAGACGCTTCTGCAACTGCGATTTACGGATCGAGAGCTTCTAATGGAGTAATTATAATTGTCACTAAAAAAGGAAAAAAAGAATACACCTTAGATTACGACGTACAATATAGTTTTGGTAAAGTAACGGATAGAGTAGATGTCTTTTCTGCAGATGAATTTAGAAATTTTGTAAACTCTCAACCAATTAGTGGTACAACTTTAGACACCAACTTATTAGGTACAGCAAACACCAATTGGCAAGATGAAGTATTACAATCTACCGTATCAACACAACATAATTTTACTGCAAGAGGTTCTATTTTCAATGCCATCCCAACACGTATGTCTTTAGGATTCTCTGAATTACAAGGAGCTATCTTAACATCACAATACGACAGAGCTAATATTTCTTTAGCAATGAACCCTTCAATGTTAAAAGATCATTTAAAAATTGGATTGAACTACAACAGAGCTTTTGAAGATAGCAGATTCGCAGCTGGTGGCATCGGAGCAGCTTTACGCTACGACCCAACACAACCTGTAAGAGCTTCTGGCCCTTATGGTGGTTTCTATCAACATTATACAAATACAACAGATGGATTTGTTCTGGCTAATGGAACAACAAACCCTGTTGCTTCAATTTTACAATCAAACAATATAGGTAAAGTTTTCAGACATTATGGAAACTTAAATATTGATTACAAGTTTCACTTCTTACCTGAATTGAAAGCTGTACTTAATGTCGGTTTTGACAAAACTGAAGGAACCTACAACAATGTAAGTTCTTTAAATGGACCTAGAAGTTGGAACACAGCTGTAAACGGAAACGATTCAAGTGGGTTTCAAAATAGAGAGAATCAATTACTAGATGGATACTTAAACTACAACAAAGAATTTAATAATTTTAAAACAGATATTACTGCTGGATACTCTTATCAGAAGTTTACAAATTCAGGGGTAAATGGTGCCAACTTAAGAGACCCAAAGGGATTTGCAGATGCATACAACCCAACAGATGTAGTGCTAATTGGCTTTTTCGGAAGAGCAAACTTTACATTTTTAGAGAAGTACTTATTAACGCTTTCTTATAGAAGAGATGGTACATCTCGTTTTAGTGAAGAAAACAGATGGGGAGATTTCCCTGCAGCTGCTGTAGCTTGGAGATTAAGTGATGAAGATTTCTTAAAAGATTCTAATGTAATTTCTAACTTAAAATTAAGAGTTAGTTATGGAATTACAGGACAACAAGACATTCCGAATAATGAAATTTATTTGAGTACATATCGATTTGGGAACATCAACTCTCAATATATTTTTGGAGGAAACCCAATTCAATCAACAATTCCTCAAAAGATAAACCCAGGCATTAAATGGGAGGAAACAGCCACTTTAGAATTTGGTTTAGATTATGGGTTGTTTGACAATAAATTTACAGGAACGATTGGGGCTTTTCAAAAAAACTCTACAGACTTATTGTTTAATGCTCCTGTAGCTGATGCTTCTAATTACACTAACAAAATTGTACAAAACATTGGTGAACTTGAGATTAAAGGATTGGAATTCACTATAAACACAGACATTATTAAAAGTGATGATATAAATTGGAATGTGAATTTCAACGCTACCTATTTAGATAGAAAAATTAAAAAACTTGCTTCAGGTGAAGATGTAACTACTGGAGGTATTGCAGGAGGTACAGGTAAGGAAGTACAGCTTTTTAGAGAAGGATTCACTCCTTACTCTTTCTACGTATACAAACAACTATACGACACTGCAGGTAAGCCAATCGAAGGAGCATACCTAGACAGAACAGGTGATGGCATTATCAATGGAGAAGATCGTTACTTAAAAGAAAGCCCAGGTGCAGACGTTACCTTAGGTATGCAATCTAGTTTTAGTTACAAAAATTTTGACTTAGCTTTTAATTTAAGAGCAAGTATAGGTAATTACAATTATAACAATGTAAACTCTTCTCTAGCACAATTATCTTTATTACAAGACAATGCTGTGTTAGGTAACATTCCTACTTCTGTATTAGACACCAACTTTAAAGTTACATCTGATGCAATTTTATCAGACATTTATATAGAAAATGCATCTTTATTAAAAATGGACAATATCACATTAGGGTACACTTTTGATAGACCAATAAAAGCTTTTTCGACTAATAGCATTCGATTATGGGCTGGTGTACAAAATGTATTTACACTAACAAACTATTCTGGCTTAGATCCAGAAGTATTTAATGGTATAGATAATTTAATTTATCCAAGATCTAGAACTTTCTTATTAGGCGCTAACATTAAATTCTAATTATTATGATGACGAAAACAACATTTAAAACAGTAAAATTTTGTGCACTAATATTGATGATGACTTTATCATTCTCATCGTGTACAGAAGATTTAAATATTACTCCTAAAGATGATCAAACATTATTGGGTGAAGATTTTTTCAAAAATGAAACCGCTTACAAACAATTATTAGGAGGAGTCTATGCAAATTTATCTTTAACTGGAATTGACGGACCCGGGAGTTCAACTATTGAAGGACTAGATGCTGGAACGAGCCAGTTTGGTAGAGTTTTATTATACCTACAAACCTTATCTGCAGATCAAATGATTTGGTCTTACGAAAATGATCCTGGTACAAGAGAAATTCAACGAAACATTTGGACGGCTCAAAACCCATTGTTAACAGGAATGTTTGGAAGAACTCATAACACAATTGCGTACGCAAACAATTTCCTAAGAGAAACTACTGATGCAAAGTTAGATGCAAGAAACGTTTCTACATCTACTCGTACAGAAATAAAAACCTTTAGAGCAGAAGCGCGTTTACTAAGAGCAATGTCTTATTATTATATGATGGATATTTTTGGAAAAGCTGCTTACATTACAGAAGATGACGCAATAAACTCTTTACCTAAACAATACAATAGAGCTCAATTATTTACCTTCATTGAGTCTGAATTAAAAGCCATAGATGGTGATTTAAAAGACCCAATGCAGAATGAACATGCCAGAGCAGACAAAGCAGTTGCTTGGATGATTTTAGCAAAAATTTACTTGAATGCTAAAGTATATATTGATACAGATCGCTATACAGATTGTTTAGAGTATACAACAAAAATAATTGGTGGTGGATTTTCATTAGCTACTGAATATGAACATAATTTTATGGCAGATAATAATACAAATTCTGCCATGAATGAAATTATTTTCCCACTAATATCCGATGGAACATTCACACATAACTACGGACCAACAACTGTTATGATTAATGGTTCTGTTGGAAGTATTGAAGCAAACGGAGCAGAAGTTGGTGTTGGCGCCGGTGGATGGGGAGGAGCCTTACGTTTAAGAAAACAATTTGTACAATTGTTTGACGGAGCTACTTACGCAACTGATACAAGAAACACAATTATTTCTGGAGCAAGGAACATTGATATTTCTGATATTTCTGATAGAGATTCTGGTTATATCTTAAAAAAATGGTCTAACGCTACTTCAACTGGCACATTTGGATCAGATGAAACTTTTGTTGACACAGATTTCCCATTGTTTAGATTGGCAGATGTATACTTAATGTATGCAGAAGCTCACCTAAGAGGTGGTGGTGGTACTGCAACTATTGCAGCAGGTTACTTATCAGACCTAAGAACAAGAGCAAATAACACCAATACTATTTCTTCTGGAGATTTAAGTTTAGATTTAATTTTAGATGAAAGAGCAAGAGAATTACATTGGGAAGCTCACAGACGTCAAGACTTAATTCGTTTTGATAAATTTACTGGAGGAAATTACAATTGGGCTTGGAAAGGGAATGGAAGTAATGGTATTTCTTTACCCGCACACTTCAATGTATATCCTGTTCCTACAAACAGTTTATCTTCTAACCCTAACTTAACCCAAAATACAGGTTATTAATCCTTTAAAATATAAAAGATGAAAAACATACAAAAAATATCGATATCTATAGCTTTTGCGCTGATACTGATTATCTTTAATTCTTGCGACGACAACACTGATTTATTTGAGATCAGCAGTCCTGTTGCTCCTGTGTTATCTGAGTTATCACTTACAGCTATTGAGTTAGATCCAGTAAATACATCCAATCCAATTGTCACATTAGATTGGCAAAATGCAAGCTACGGACAACAAGCATCCATCAATTACGTAATTCAATTTGCGAGTGATGTTGATTTTACAACTCCAGTAGTTGCTTCTTCAATTAATGGGAACAATACGATTACGTTTTCTGTAAACGAATTAAATTCATCGGCAGGAACCGCTGGATTAGCACCTTTTAAATGGAATACTTTATATGCAAGAATAATAGCATCAATAGGGACTCAGTCAAGTAATAAAATTACATCAAACGTAATACAGTTTGATGTAAAACCTTACTTTAACTATCCGTTCAAAGATTACTATTTGGTAGGAGATGCAACTGCTCCTGGATGGAATCCAGACAACACGAATCCTGCTCTATTCAGAGATGCAGCCAATAGTAAAAAATACAGCTATACTGGTTATTTTGCTGACGGGCATGTGAAGGTTTTAGAAATACTAGGACAATGGCAACCACAGTGGGGAACAAATGACGGAGAAACATTAGCCGTTAATGATGGAACAGGATCTGACCCTGGAACATTTGCCGTACCATCTGGTGCTGGATTTTATACTTTTGAAATGGATTTTGGAGCAAATACTTTTAGCTATACTTCTTATGATGCCAGTTCTGCAACAGACTACACAAGCATGTCGGTTCAAGGTTCAGCAACAGCTGGTGGCTCTACCCCAACAGCAATCAATCAATTGGCACATGATGGTCATATTTGGTATGCAAGAGGAATTCATTTAACACCTGGAGATTTACAACTCATCACAAATACAAGTTCAGTTTGGGGCGCAACAACATCATTCTCTGGAAAAGCAACCGAAAATGGAGGAAATATCCCTGTTGTTGTAGAAGATGATTATGATGTATGGTTTAACGACTTAACTGGAAGTTACATTTTAATTCCGTTGAATCTATAAGGTTCAGTATTTAATTAATTTAATAAAAAGATACAATGAAAACATATATAAACAAATTAAGCTTCTTGTTGCTTTCACTTTTACTAGTATTTAGTTCTTGTGAAACGGAAGATAATTTAACTATCATTACTCCTGAGCCTTCATTTACATTAGAAGCACCTGGAATTAGCAGCGTGTTTTTAAATTATGGTTTAACAGACAACCCTGCTTTTACAATCGTTTGGAAAGATGATTTATCCGGAAGTGGTTCTTATGACGTAGAAATGTCTACAGATATAGAATTTACAACTCCAATTGCATTAGGGAATTCTACAACAAATTCATTTTCTATGACTGTTGGCGAATTGAATACTACAATTAAAAATGCTGGAGCTACTTCTTTTAAAGATATTGCTATCTATCTAAGAATCAAATCAGGCGCCTTTACTTCTAATAACATTCAATTATTAGTAACGGCATACCCTATAAATCCGCCAGTAATTACTGATCCAACTGCAGGAAGCAGCTATACGCTACTCGCTAGTAAACAAGGAGAACCAGCAATTACTGTTAACTGGACAGATGCTGTTTTAGAATCTACTTTAGGTGTTGATGTTACTTACAGTTTAGAAATCGCAGAAGACGGTACAAGTTTTTCTGCACCCGTTTCTGTTAAAAATGAAAAAAACGTAGCTTCTTTAGGTTTAAATCATAAAGAATTCAACAATGCGGTTTTATCAATAAATTTAGTTCCAGATGTTACAGAAAACATCGACCTAAGAGTTAAGTCTACAATGACGAACGCCTCTGGAGATGTTTTAGAAAGAGTTTCTGAAGTGATTTCTATCTCCGTAACTGCATTCGGAATCGATGTGCCTAATAATTTATTTATGGTCGGTTCTCACAATAACTGGAACAATGCAGATGCAACGCAACAATTTAGAAACCACGGAGATGGTGTATTTTCTAAAGTACAGGTTTTTGGTGCTAATTCTGAATTTAAACTATTACCTACTTCTGGATCTTGGGATGGTGATTGGGGCGAAGACAAAAACAACGCTGGAAAATTAGTACAAGAAGACGAGCAAAACATCGAAATTACAGATGCAGGGAGCTATTTAGTAACAATCGATTACAATACATTATCTTTTAGTTTAACCAATGTAACAAGCCTTTTTGCTGTTGGATCTCATAATGGTTGGAACAATACAGATGCAACACAAGAACTTTATACTTCTGGAAACGGTGTATTCACTAAAGTCATGACATTTGATGCGGGTGCAGAATTTAAATTTCTACCTAACTCAGGGTCTTGGGATGGAGACACAGGAGAAGACGCTGCAAACCCTGGTTCAATTATTAATGATGGTGAAGCTAATATTACGGTAGCAGATGCAGGTACTTATGTGGTAACGGTAGATTTTACAACCTTAACTTTTAATCTAAAAGAATTACCAACAAACCTTTTCTTAGTAGGAAGTCCAAACTCTTGGAATAATGCTACTGCTCCTGCTTTTACGAAATTGTCGGAAGGTATATTTGAATTATCAATTACGCTTACAGATTCAGATGAGTTTAAATTCTTGCCTGTTCAAGGTTCTTGGGACAATGATTGGGGAGAAAGTAAGGCGCATGCAGGAATGCTAGTAAGAGATGATGAAAACAATGTGAAATCACCCGGAAATGGAACCTATACAATTACGGTAGATTTTAACAAAGGAACAGTCACAGTACTGTAATTATTTGAAAACTCTCAAAGGCTGCATAACAAAATTATGTAGCCTTTGTTTTTTAATGCTAAATTCCATGAAAAAAATTACTTTATTATTTATATTGATAACCTCTCTAAGTTATGGTCAAGTAACAATTACACCAAATCCTTTTAGTGTAGATCAATCCATTACTATTACTGTTGATGCGAATAGTTCAGATACAGATTCCAATGGGTTCTCTAATCCAACGAAAGTGTATATGCATTCTGGTGTAGGACCAAATACAAATCCATGGACCTACACAGTAGGGAATTGGGGTACTGACGACGGAGTTGGAGAAATGACAAACAATAATGATGGAACATGGAGTATTACCCTTACACCAGAAACGTATTACAACTTAACTTCTACACAAGCGAACACCATCACAAAAATGGGACTCGTATTTAGAAATGAAAATGGATCTCAAGAATTTAAAGACAACGGAAACACTGATTTCTTTTTTAATGTTGGACTTTTTCAAGTAGAATTAACAGCTCCAACTCAAGATATTACTACGTTAACTTCTGGGCAAAACTTACCAATAGTTGCAACATCTTCACAAGCAGCAGACTTTGTTCTAAAAGCAAATGGCACAATTATAAACACATCAAACAACACAACAGCATACAGTTTCTCGCATACTGTAAATGACAATACAGACTACATCTTAGAAGTAACCAAAGGAAGTGATGTTATTGCGAAGACATTTCATGCTATTGTTTCTATTACTGAACAATCTGTGCCAACCAACATGAAAGATGGTATTAATTTAGATGCTAATGATTCCTCAAAAGCAACGTTGGTACTCTATGCACCTACTAAAAACACAGTTCATTTAATTGGCGATTTTAACAATTGGCAAGTAAACAATACCTATTTATTAAAAAAAGACACCGCAAAAGATCGATTCTGGATAGAACTTACTGGTTTAACACCTCAAACGAATCATATGTATCAATATGTAGTAGATGGAAATTTGAGTATTGCAGATCCGTATTCTACCATTATCTTATCAGAAAGCAACGATCAATACATCAACGCTACTACCTATCCTGACTTACCTCAATACCCAACAGGAAAAACAAGCCATTCAGTAACTTTATTAAGAACTGGTGACACACCCTATACTTGGCAATCAACAAATTTTCAGAAACCGAAGAAAACCGATTTGGTAATTTACGAATTACTCATAAGAGATTTTGACGATTTGCATAGTTTTGATGCTGTAAAAGCAAGATTAGATTACCTACAAAACCTAGGAATTAATGCCATAGAATTTATGCCAGTAATGGAATTTGATGGAAATGAGTCTTGGGGATACAATCCTTCGTTTCATATGGCACTAGACAAATATTACGGCAATACTACTTCTTTTAAACAATTAATTGACGAATGTCATGCCAGAGGAATTGCTGTAATAATTGATGTTGCTTTTAACCATGCGAGTGGTCAAAACCCATATTATAGAATGTGGAACACCGACAACGGTGGCTATGGAGGTCAGGCAAGTGCAAACAGCCCATTTTTTAACCAGACTGCAACACATTCTTATAGTGTATTCAACGACTTTAACCATAGCAAGCAAGCAGTTAAAGATTATGTGAAAAGAATTTCTCAATATTGGATTGACGAATATAAAATAGATGGTTTCAGATGGGATTTAACCAAAGGGTTTACTCAAAACTGTTCGTCATCTGACGAAAGTTGTACAGGAAGTTACCAAATAGATAGAGTTGCCGTTTTAAAAGAATATGCAGATTATCAATGGGAAAAAGATTCTAATTTCTATGTCATATTCGAACATTTAGGAGGAAATATAGAAGAAAAAGAATGGTCAGAATATCGTTTAGGAGAAGGAAAAGGAATTTTACTTTGGGGCAATCATAACCATCAATACAATCAAAATACGATGGGTTTTAGCTCTGATGCAGATTTTTCTTGGATTTCTTATAAAAACAGAGGTTGGTCTGTACCTGCAAATGTTAGTTATATGGAAAGTCATGATGAACAACGATTGATGTATAAAAACTTACAATTTGGGAATTCTAATGGTAGCTACAATGTCAAAACATTAACAACAGCATTAGACAGACAAAAAATTGCAGGTGCATTTTATTTCACTATTCCTGGTCCAAAAATGATTTGGCAATTTGGAGAGCTTGGTTATGACATTGATATAGATCACCAAGGAAGAACTGGTAACAAACCTATTCTATGGAATTATTTTGATGATACAAACAGAAAAGAATTATACAGTACTTGGTCTAAACTAATTCAATTAAAACTTAAATATGAGATTTTCGAAACCTCAGATTTCACTTTAGAAGTTGCGAGTTCTAACGGTTTAAAAAAGATACACTTAACAGACCCTGCAGCTACAGACCTTCAGTCAGTCGTAATTATTGGTAATTTCGGATTAACTGCACAAAGTATTGCACCAAATTTTCAACAAACGGGAACTTGGTATAATTTATTAGATGACAATTCAACAATTACTGTTTCTAACACCTCTGCTTTAATTTCTTTAGCTCCAGGTGAATTTAAAGTATTCGGAAATCAACCTGCTGTTTTAGCTACTGATGACGTTCATTTAAACGATATTAATTCTTTAAAACTATATCCTAATCCTAGTTCAAGTACATTTTACATCAATAAAAAAGTAAAAAAATTGCAGCTTTTTGACATAACAGGTAAAAATGTAAAAACATTCTCGGGAGATTTTTCAGAAAATTATGGGTTTGACATTCAAGCATTAAATAATGGTATTTATTTTGTGAAAATTAAAACAGAAGACACTATTCTTACTAAAAAAGTAATAAAAAAATAATTAGTTATCCTATTCAATATAATAGAATTAAAAAAGCACCTATCCCTAAAGGGTTTCTTTTTGTATCAATTCAATCGTTTTATGGAGAATAGGATTTTTATTATTGGTATTCCAAACTGCAGAAAGCACTGTTCTTTGAGAAATCATGTCTAATTCTATAAACCGAACTCCTTGATGATTGCTTAATAAGGATTTTGGGACCATAGAAATTCCAAAACTATTTTCTACCAATTTATAGATTGAACTTGCATGAATTGTATTGTGCGATACAATTGGAGAAAAGCCGCTATCATCAAAAATTTGCATCACTTTTTCGTAATAAGAAGCGCTATACTTTGAATCGAAAAGTATAAATGGTTCGTCTTTAAATTGCGATAAGTTTACAAATTCTTTTGCTGTAATTGGATGATTTTCCGGCAATACCAAACAGAAGGTTTCTTTTAAAAGCGGCAAGATCTCCAAACCTCTTGGCACTCTTTCCAACCGAACAAACCCCATATCTACATCATGTGATAATAAGCTTTCTATTTGTTTTTGGTTGTCCATTTCTTTCAAACTAAAAACAACATCTGGATGTTCTTTTCTGAATTGAACCAACAAATTCGGAATGATTTCTTGCATGGCAGAACCAACATACCCAAACTTTAAATCCCCACCAATTCCATCATTTAACAATTTCGCATGATTAAAAATATGCTCTAGGTTTTTCAAATTTTTAGTCAATTCGTCCTGTAAATACTTTCCTGGCTTGGTTAATTCCACTTTTCGATTGTGTCGCTCAAACAAACTAACTCCCAAATCATCTTCCATTTGTTTGATTTGCCTACTCAATCCTGGCTGAGAAATAAATAAGCGTTCGGCTGCCTTTCTAAAGTGCAAATCCTCAGCAACAGCTAAAAAATATTTAATGTGACGAAACTCTATTTGATTACTCATAAGCATCAATAACTAACAAACTTAATCTTGTTAGGCATCAAAAATACCAATAACTTTGTTACAAACATCAGATACTTCAATAAAATGACATTTAAATACGGAATAGATCAATTAACAGTAGACAAAGTAATTGCAATTGCACAAGGAGAGCTACACGCTGAATTAACAATTGAAACCATTGAAACAGTTAAAAATTGTAGAGCCAAAGTCGAAAAAATGGCTAGCGGAGACAAAGCTGTCTACGGAATAAACACAGGCTTTGGACCTTTGTGTGATGTGCAAATTACTCCAGAAGAAACGAGTAAACTGCAAGAAAATTTATTGATCACTCATGCCGTTGGCGTTGGTAATCCAATTGATAAAGAGTTTTCTAAAATCATGATGATTTGTAAAGTGCATGCACTGTGTCAAGGTTTTTCTGGTGTTCGTTTAGAATTGATAGAACGTATTTTATATTTTATTGAGCATGACTTATTGCCTATTGTTCCAGAGCAAGGTTCTGTAGGTGCTTCTGGTGATTTAGCGCCATTATCACATTTGTTTTTACCACTATTAGGTGAAGGTGATTTTTGGATTGGAGATGAAATCATTCATGCAAAAGAAGTGTTGACTAAGCATAATTTAACTCCGTTAACCTTAGAAGCAAAAGAAGGATTAGGTTTAATAAACGGAACGCAATTTATTTTAGCACATGCCATTAAAGGTTTGCAAAAAATGGAGTATTTACTAGACTTAGCAGATGTTTCTGGAGCCATGAGTTTAGAAGGGTTTCAAGGAAGCGCTTCTCCATTTAAAGAAGATTTACACAAAATAAGACCTTTTAAAGGAAACTTAAAAGTTGCAGAACGAATGCGCATGTTATTGGATGGTTCGCAGAATGTAGAAAACCATTTAGAATGTGAACGTGTACAAGACCCGTATTCTATGCGTTGTATGCCTCAAGTGCACGGTGCTTCTAGAAATGCGTATTATCATTTAAAAGAATTGGCAGAAATAGAAATGAATTCGGTTACAGACAATCCAATAGTATTGAGCGAAACAGAAGCTATTTCTGGAGGGAACTTTCACGGACAACCTTTAGCAATGGCATTAGATTACGGTTCTATTGCTGCATCTGAATTAGGAAATATTGCAGACAGACGATGTTATTTATTATTAGAAGGAAAATACGGATTGCCAAGATTATTAACTTCTGGCGGTGGATTGAATTCAGGATTTATGATTCCACAATACACAACTGCTGCGTTGGTTACAGAGAACAAATCGTTGTGTTTCCCTCCTTCTGCGGATAGCGTTCCAACATCATTAGGACAAGAAGATCATGTATCTATGGGAAGTATTTCCGGACGACAATTCAATCAAATTTTAGGAAATATTGAAAAAATATTGGCTATCGAATTGATGTATGCTGCACAAGCAATGGAATTTAGAAGGCCAAATACATTCTCTACCATTATTGAAGAAAACTTCAAGATCATCAGAGAAAAAGTAGCCAAATTAGAAGACGATCGTATTTTAAAAGACGACATCTACGCTATGATTGCCTTGGTAAAAAACAAATCATTCATCGTTAAATAATTATAACATGAACTTTAAAGAACAAATAGTACAAGGAATTCCGGCTGAGATTCCAGCAAAAAGAAACTATCCCGCAGACGCAAATAGAGCTCCAAAGAGAAAAGATATTTTATCTGTAGACGAAAAACAATTAGCCATAAGAAATGCGTTGCGTTATTTTCCAGAAAATTGGCACGAAGAATTGGCCACTGAATTTGCAGAAGAATTGAAAGAGTATGGTAGAATCTACATGTATCGATTTAAGCCCGATTATAAAATATACGCAAGACCAGTTTCAGAATACCCTGCTAAAACTTCACAAGCTGCAGCGTTAATGTTGATGATTCAAAACAACTTAGATCCAGCAGTTGCTCAGCATCCAGAAGAATTAATTACCTATGGTGGTAACGGAGCAGTTTTTCAGAATTGGGCACAATACCTATTGGTAATGCACTATTTATCAATAATGACAGAGGAACAAACTTTGCATTTGTATTCTGGTCATCCAATGGGATTATTCCCTTCGTCAAAAAATGCTCCTAGAGTAATTGTAACGAACGGAATGATGATTCCTAATTATTCTCAACCAGATGATTGGGAAAAATTCAACGCATTGGGAGTAACTCAATATGGGCAAATGACAGCAGGTTCATTTATGTATATTGGACCACAAGGAATTGTACACGGAACAACGATTACAGTAATGAATGCTTTCCGTAAAATCTTACCAAAAGGAGAAACTCCAGCTGGAAAAATATTTTTAACAGC